>Ga0129316_1000084_pt1 | contig 74892 bp, 67 predicted proteins | sample Cm1ome_2_FD_94429 | JGI IMG/M metagenome (GOLD analysis project Ga0129316, IMG submission 94429) | Eastern black-and-white colobus group fecal microbial communities from Wisconsin, USA - Cm1022B metagenome | ecosystem: Host-associated > Mammals > Digestive system > Large intestine > Fecal...
GTCATAGTATAAAATGTTATGCCTAAAGATACAAAATCTTTAGGTAATAACAAAGCCCCTGCTTGTGAAAGTCGGGGCTTTGTGCATAAAAAAAGAGGTGTGCATTTTGACACACCTCCTTTTTTATGGTCGATGAAGAGTGTCAGGTTGCGGATAGCAGTGTAGTTGAGGTCATTCTTTTCTAGCAGCCTGTTCTGCCAGCATCTGCTCACGGCTTTTACTTTGAGTCACAATATACACTCCCGTGAATACCAGTGCCACAGCTATTCCTTTGGCAATGCCGAAGGTTCCCATTCCTAACAAGATAGAGACACTGGTTCCTACAATGGGCTGCACATAGTTGTACATACTGATGACTGTGGGGCGCAATGTTTTCTGTCCGATCATCATCAGGATATAGGCAAAGAACGTCCCGCCTAAAATGACATAAGCTACACAGGCCCATGTGGAAGCGGAGATTTCCTGAAAATGTATGGCCGAGACCTCATGATAGGAAAACGGAATAAAGCAGATGGCCGCATAGGTGAACATCCATTTCATCAAGGTGAATATGTTGTATCTGCTGATCAGTCCTTTGAAAATAGCCAGGTAGAACGAAAAACTGATTTGTGCGGCCAGACAAAGCAAATCGCCCGGAATGCTTCCGCTTTTTCCATCCGTTGACCCCTGACTGCTCAGTATCAATGTCAAAGCTCCGATAGATCCCAGAAAAATACCAATCACTTTTTTCCCGGTAACCGGTTCTTTCAGATAAATGGCGGCGACAATCATGGTGGCAATAGGAGCCGTGGTTGTTACGATGGAAGCGTCGATGGGAGAGGTCAGTGACAATCCGAATGTGAAGCATCCCTGATTCAGGACAATACCCAATAATCCTGCAAAGAACAACATCATCAAGTCGTGCGGCTTTACTTGTTCTTTAGGAGCGAAAATAGACGCTATCCAAAAACAGATAGCACCTCCTGTCATTCGGAATGTAGCGAGCGAGAGACCTGAAATACCGTTTTCTAACGCCGTTTTACCAATTGGGGACATCAATCCCCACATTATGGCAGCGCCTAGCAGTGCCAAATGTCCTTTGTACTTTTGAATAGCCATTCTTTTTACCTTAAAATAACAGTGCAAATGTAGGAGGTTTTTTTTATATTTTCTATCTTTGCTTAAGAGTAAATCTATTAAAGATGAAAAAACAAGCTGATTATATAAAACGTATCGAGATAAAACGGCTTTGGGGCCGCAAGGATATCTCATGGGAACTGCGTCCGGATGTCAATATCCTGAGCGGAGTGAATGGTATTGGTAAGAGCACGATTCTGAACAGATCAGTGAACAGCCTGACAGCTTTGGAAGGTGGAGCGTTGAGTAACGGTTATGCTCCCGGAGTACATTTTGTCTTTTCTCCGGAAGATGCTACCCAGATACACTTTGATGTAATCCGCAGTTTTGACCGCCCGTTGATTCACTCGGAGCTTCTGGAGAAGATGGCGGATAAAAATGTAAAGACGGAGTTGGACTGGCAGCTTTATCAATTGCAGCGGCGTTATCTGGATTATCAGGTAAATATTGGCAACCGCATTATCGAGTGCCTTACCTCCGGTGGCCCTGACGGTCAGCTTCGTGCTGCCGAGATGTCTTACCCCAAGACTAAATTCCAGGATCTGATGGATGACTTGTTTGGTGAGACCGGTAAGAAAATCATCCGCAAAAGCAATGAAATCTTGTTTGAACAGGATGGGGATATACTTTATCCTTATCAATTGTCTTCCGGCGAGAAGCAGATTCTGGTCATCTTGCTGACGGTTCTGGTACAGGACAACCGTCGGGGAGTCCTGTTTATGGATGAGCCGGAAGTATCTCTGCATGTGGAATGGCAGCAACGCCTTATTTCCTTGATACGGCAATTGAATCCGAATGTACAGATTGTGTTGACAACTCATTCGCCTGCTGTGATTATGGACGGATGGCTGGATGCGGTGACCGAAGTGAGCGATATTACAAAATAAACAATTTCTAACGACAACACTATGGGAAAAAGATTGTCCGAAAATCTGTCCTCCTTATATATTGGTGCGGCCAACAAATTGAAGCCCAGACGCTCGCGGCGCAAGATTATTGCGTATGTCGAGAGTTATGACGATATCTCGTTTTGGCGCACCCTGCTGGGCGAGTACGAGGATGAGACCCGCTATTTCGAGGTGATGCTTCCTTCGAAGACCACTCTGGCAAAAGGCAAGAAATCTGTACTGATGAACGAGCTGGGACCTCAGTTGGGGCAAAATATGATCGCTTGTGTGGATAGTGATTATGACTATCTGTTGCAGGGAGCTACCCATACGTCACGTTACATTATAAATAACAAATATGTTTTTCATACGTATGCGTATGCCATAGAAAACTATCAGTGTTATGCCGAAGCATTGCATGAGGTTTGTGTCATGGCAACGTTGAATGATCATCCGTTGATAGATTTTGTCGCTTTCATGCGCATGTATTCCCAGATAGCTTATCCGCTGTTTGTGTGGTCGGTCTGGTTTTATAGAAAACACAATCTTTCCGAATTCTCTTTGCTGGATTTCTGTTCGTATGTGAAATTGGATCACGTCAGTGTTTATTATCCCGAACGAAGCTTGGAAAGTATGAACCGTAGGGTGAGGCGTAAACTATTGGAATTGGAACGTCGTCACCCGAAAGCTTTGGAAGAAATAGAGGCGATGAAAGGCGAGTTCGCCCGATTGGGAGTGAACGAAGAGAATACCTATATGTTTATTCAAGGACATCACATGATGGATAATGTGGTCATGAGATTGTTGGTGCCGGTCTGCAATGTACTGCGCCGTGAACGTGAAACGGAAATTAAGGAACTGGCGGAACACAATATGCAGTTTCATAATGAACTGACCAGTTACCAGCGCCGGCAGTTGGGAGTAGACATTGTACTCCGCAAACATACCAGCTATAAGTTATCACCTCTTTATAAAAAATTGGAAGCGGATATAGAACGCTTCTTGAAACATATCTGATCCGGTTACTTCTTACGGGAGGCAATCGCTTGGGCTATGAAATGGTCTAACGAGAATTTACCCGGCCCTGCTATATACAATAATACGAATACTGCCAGATAAATGAAAGCCAATTCTTTGACGGCGAAAGGATCAGAACCATGGACTACAAAGAATGCGATACACATGGTGAAGATCATCGGAAGCATTGCCAGACGATAAAGGAATCCGAAAATGAAAGCTATCGAGCAAATCATCTCGCCGAAGATGGCCAGTATCAGTGAAAGCTGGCTGCCTATTCCTAACGGATCAGGAAAACTGCCGGACATGACATCATAGTTGGCCCATTTCTGTACGCCATGCGACATCAGTAAAATGCCAAACAGGATTCGTAAAGCTACTATCAGGAGTGACATGGCGGTACCATCGGGCTTGGCTGGAAATAAGAATTTATAAATGATGGACATAATACGTTTTTTTTGTTTATACTCTATTTATATAAACGTAACAAAAGGGTGAAATGTTTAGAAGTTCTATAGAGTGTAATGTTTGTTATGTGTCACGCAATGCTGCGTGATGATTGGCATTCATAATGGTGAGGCGATAGATGTTTTTATGCTGAGGCGGTTGAAAAAGACAAGCCCCTCGATAAATTGTCTGTCAAGGGGCTTGATGAATTACCTGTCTGGTGACAATAATCATTGCAGGAGAAGCGGCAGCAAATCTTCCGCTTTTTCCAGAATATGTGCCGGATGCAATGCTTCCAGTTCCGTGCGCGGACGGAACCCCCATGCCACGCCTATGGCTGTCACTCCGGCATTATGGGCGGTGTGCATATCCACATTGGAATCGCCTACATAGAGCACTTCTTCATTTTTTACTCCTGCTTTCGCCATGATGTCACATACAATGGATGGATCGGGCTTGGCCGGGATACCTTCACGCTGTCCCAGTACCTCTACGAAATTGATTTCCGGAAAATAATGGGATATCAGTTTTCGGGTAGCGGCCTGGTATTTGTTGGAGGCGACCGCTATCATGATTCCTTGTTGTTGCAGTGTCTCTAATAATTCGGGGATACCGGGATAGGGGCGGCTTAAATCGGCATTGTGCTTGTCGTAGTAGGGGACAAACTGTGAACGTATTTTCCATACATTCTCTTCCGTACGCTCGCCTTCGGGTAGGGCGCGCTCGAATAATTTATTGATTCCGTTCCCTACAAAAAAACGGTATGCTTCCGTTTCGTGAGTGGGATAGCCATAATGCAGTAAGGCTTGGTTGGTGGCGGCTGCTAAATCTGCTATTGTGTTCAGCAAAGTGCCGTCCAGATCGAATATCACAAGTTTCTTCATATTTGTACTTCTTTTATCGGCGCAAAGTTACTATTTTTGCACGCAAACTAATAATAATGCTTATGAACTTTCTAGAATTAGTGAAGGCGCGCTACTCTGCACGCAAATATGCCAATCGTCCTGTTGAGGCTGAAAAGTTGGATTATATCATGGAATGTGTGCGCATGGCCCCCTCAGCGGTCAATTTCCAGCCATGGCGTTTCCGCATTGTTACGGATGAAGCTATGCTGGAAGCTTTGCAGCAATGCTATAAGCGCGAATGGCTGGCTACGGCTCCTTGTATCATTGTGGCCTGTACCAACCATGATGAATCCTGGCATAGGCGTGCCGATAATAAGGATCATGCGGATATTGACATTGCCATTGCCGTGGAACATCTTTGCCTGGCGGCAACCGAGCAGGGACTGGGCACTTGCTGGGTTTGTAACTTTGATGCCGCCCAATGCCGTGAAGTGTTGGGCCTGTCCGGAAATTTGGAACCGGCTGTCTTGATTCCGGTCGGTTATGCAGAGGATGAACCGGCTGAAAAGAAGCGTAAACCATTGAATGAAATTCTTTTTTAAGAAACAGGCAATAGGATATCAAAAGTAATTTTTGCTGTTCTTCAGCTGCGGGGGTATGCTTCGCCCTCGCAGCTGACAACCTGATAACCGCTTCGGGCTTTGAGCGCGCTTTTTTCTCTTCGTCTTCTTCCTTTTCTAATAATTTTGCATATTTTTTATTCCGTTTATGATAGAAGTAAAGCCGAAATGCCTAAATTTGAGCGCTTTTTAGGCTTTGAATAACCTATGAGTGTAGTAAGTACTATTAATAACACTAAAATTTATGGAGAACATAGGAGTTGGATTGATGTTGATGGTGGTCGGTATGGCGACTGTCTTTGTCATTCTCCTCATCGTTATCTATCTAAGCAAGTACCTTATTACTGTTGTCAACAAGGTGGCTCCCGAAGAAGCTCCCAAGAAAGCGCCTGCCGTAGCACCTACGGCAGATGCCGGTGCTATGGATGCTATTAAGGCGGCAGTCGAGATTTTGACGGCAGGTAAGGGTCAGGTGATAAAGATTGAGAAGCTATAATCCAAAAAAGAAAAACACATTTATCAAAAATGGAAAGAGAAGTAAAATTTAGTCTGGTATTCCGCGATATGTGGCAGAGCGCAGGTAAGTACGTGCCCCGCGTGGACCAGTTGGTTAAGGTTGCCCCGGCTATTATTGAAATGGGTTGTTTTGCCCGGGTGGAAACAAATGGTGGTGGTTTTGAACAGGTAAATTTATTGTTTGGTGAAAATCCGAATAGAGCCGTGCGCGAGTGGACGAAACCGTTTCGCGAAGCAGGCATCCAGACTCACATGCTGGACCGTGCGCTGAACGGCCTCCGCATGAGCCCCGTACCGGCAGATGTCCGCAAGTTGTTCTATAAGGTTAAACATGCGCAAGGAACCGATATCACCCGTACGTTCTGCGGATTGAACGATGTCCGCAACATTATCCCCTCTATCGGCTATGCTCACGAAGCCGGAATGATATCACAATGTTCGCTCTGCATCACTTTCTCTCCGGTACATACTGTAGAATATTATGTAAATATGGCCAAACAGCTCATTGAAGCCGGAGCCGATGAAATATGTATCAAGGATATGGCAGGAATCGGACGTCCCGTCTCATTGGGAAAGATTGTGGCCGGAATCAAGAAAATAAAGAATATTCCTGTACAGTATCACTCTCATGCAGGTCCCGGATTCAATATGGCTTCTATCCTGGAAGTATGCCAGGCCGGTTGCGACTACATTGATGTAGGTATGGAACCGTTGTCATGGGGTACCGGTCATGCCGACCTGATCAGTGTGCAGGCCATGTTGAAGGACGCAGGTTTCAAAGTACCCGAAATCAATATGGAAGCCTATATGAAAGTTCGTTCTCTGGTTCAGGAATTTATGGATGATTTTCTGGGATTGTATATCAGCCCGAAAAACCGTCTGATGAACTCCTTGCTGATTGCTCCGGGATTGCCGGGCGGTATGATGGGTAGTTTGATGGCCGATCTTGAAACGAATCTGGAATCCATCAACAAGTATAAGGCAAAACGCAATCTGCCGTTCATGACCCAGGATGAGCTGTTGATCAAACTGTTCAATGAAGTGGCATACGTGTGGCCGCGTGTAGGTTATCCTCCTTTGGTGACTCCGTTCAGCCAGTATGTGAAGAACCTTGCCATGATGAATGTGATGGCGATGGAAAAAGGCAAGGAACGCTGGGGAATGATTGCCGATGATATCTGGGATATGATTCTGGGCAAGGCAGGACGTCTGCCGGGCAAACTCGCTCCTGAAATCATAGAAAAGGCAGAACGCGAGGGACGCAAGTTCTTTGACGGCAATCCGCAGGACAACTATCCCGACCAGTTGGAAAAATATCGCAAGATGATGCTGGAGAAACAGTGGGATAAGGGACAGGACGATGAAGAATTGTTTGAATATGCCATGCATCCGGCTCAGTATGAAGCTTATAAGAGTGGAAAGGCGAAAGAGGACTTCCTGGCGGATGTAAAGAAGCGCCGCGAGGAAAAAGCGAATGCCACAGCTTCTGCAGAGGCTGAAAACAAGACCAAAGTACTGACTGTGGATGTGAACGGACAACCTTATCGTGTCACGGTGGCGTATGGTGCCGTAGATCCGGCTACATTGACAGCCGCTGCCGGTGCTGCTCCTGCACAAGCCGCCGCTCCTGCTCCGGTAGGTGAAGGAAAGGATGTGCTTTCTCCGTTGGAAGGTAAATTCTTCCTGGTGAAGAATGCACAGGAGACCCCGAAGAAGACGGGCGACAAGGTAAATAAAGGTGATGTGATTTGTTACGTCGAAGCGATGAAGACCTATAATGCCATCCGTGCGGAATATAGCGGTACGATTACCGCCATTTGCGCTAATCCGGGTGACACGGTTTCAGAGGATGACGTATTAATGAAGATTGTATAATGGAAGATATATTCGAAAGACTGTATAATATGACTGCCTTCAGCAATATCATTGCTGAACCGCAATTCTTGATAATGTATGCCATTGCCTTCATCCTGCTTTATCTGGGCATCAAGAAAAAGTACGAGCCGCTGTTGCTGATTCCGATAGCTTTCGGAGTGTTGCTGGCCAACTTTCCGGGTGGTGACATGGGTGTTGTCCAGGCCGATGAGAACGGCATGGTGATGGTGAATGGAGTGTTGAAGAACATCTGGGAAATGCCGTTGCACGAAATTGCGCACGACCTGGGACTGATGAACTTTATCTACTATATGCTGATTAAGACCGGTTTCCTTCCGCCTATCATCTTTATGGGGGTAGGTGCTTTGACAGACTTCGGTCCGATGTTGCGTAATCTGCGCCTCTCTATTTTCGGTGCGGCTGCACAGCTGGGTATTTTCACCGTACTGCTGGTAGCTATCCTGATGGGTTTCACTCCGAAAGAAGCGGCGTCATTGGGTATTATCGGTGGGGCGGACGGCCCTACGGCTATCTTTACTACGATCAAGCTGGCTCCCCATTTGCTGGGTCCTATTGCCATTGCCGCTTATTCGTATATGGCTCTGGTGCCGGTTATCATTCCGTTGGTGGTCAAATTGTGGTGCTCTAAGAAGGAATTGAGTATCAATATGAAGGAACAGGAAAAGAAATACCCTTCTTCCGTTGAGATCAAGAATCTTCGCGTGCTGAAGATTTTCTTCCCCATTGTGGTGACTACGGTCGTTGCCTTGTTTGTTCCCAGTTCGGTGCCTTTGATTGGTATGTTGATGTTCGGTAACCTGATCAAGGAAATAGGCAGTGATACCTCACGTCTGTTTGATGCCGCTTCAAACAGTATTATGAATGCCGCCACGATCTTCTTGGGATTGTCGGTTGGTGCTACGATGACAGCTGAGGCATTCTTGAACTGGACTACGATTGGTATTGTAATCGGTGGTTTCCTGGCATTTGCCTTGTCTATCTCCGGGGGTATTTTCTTTGTGAAGATTTTCAATCTGTTCACCAAGAAGAAAATCAACCCGCTGATTGGTGCTACAGGCTTGAGTGCCGTGCCTATGGCCAGCCGTGTGGCAAACGAGATTGCGTTGAAGTATGATCCGAAGAATCATGTGCTTCAATACTGTATGGCAAGTAATATTTCGGGCGTAATCGGTTCGGCGGTAGCGGCCGGTGTGCTGATTTCGTTCTTGGGATAAGATGTAAATATCGTTTTTAGATTATTTAGGCACGGGCTACGCCGGATACATGGGCTCTTTTTATGATAGAAGCTGTGGTATTTGCGTAGTCCGTGTCTTATTTTTATCGTTTTTAGGTATGGATTATGGATAAATGAAGGATCCATTCTTTGTGGCAATCTGTTCTGTTCGGTAATCATCGCTGGAAATCAGTCAATCACAAGCACAGATTCATCAATCACAAGCAGTGATCGACGAATCTGTGCCGATAATTTGTAAATGCAGCCAGAATCAATTAACTTTGTGTACGGTATCCAAATGCTTTGGATACCGTTAATACAAATTTTATACATACCAGCAATTATGGCTGAATACATCAAGCAGGAAATGAGCGACTTAGACGGATCGGGAGAAGAACGATCTTTCTACCGCATGAAGATCTGTCACCATATCGATACCAAGGAATTTATCAGCAAGCTCGCGCGCCCGGCTTCAGGAATGAACAAAGGAACCGTGCTGCAAGTGCTAACTAACTTTGCCGACGAACTTGCCTACTGCATGGCACATGGAAACAGCGTGACCATTGACGGCGTAGGAACTTTTAAGCCCACTCTGGGCATAATAAAGAAAAAGAATAAAGACGCACCGTGCGAGGAAGGACAGAATCCCAACGCCCGCAGTCTCACAGTGAACGGCGTGAACTTCCGCGCCAGCAAAGAACTGGTGAAGGAAACTGCCCGGCAGTGTGACCTGAAACGCGCCGGAGTAGAGTACATCCGCCGCTCGGCTTACTCGCTGGAAGAGCGAATCGCACTGGCTATGAAATACTTGGACGAACATCATTTTATGCGCGTAGCCGACTACATGGAACTGACCGGATTGCGCAAAACAGCTGCCACCATGGAACTGAGGCGGTTGAGGGAAGACCCGGCCAACGGAATCACAACGGAAGGAAAAAGGAACGGAATTATTTATGTAAGGCGAAAAACCGAGTAGCTAAATGTTCGGAAAATGCCATGAAAGTGCCGGGAATAACAGACGAAAAGTGAAACAATACCTTGATTATTGTGATGATGAATTCTACCCGATATGCCGGTACTTGCCGGATGCATTGGAATTATGGTTGGACTACCGACTATGGAGAAGGTAAAGCGATTGCTAAAAAACAGGCTCTCTTCTCACGAAGAAAGCCTATTATCCAATTAATGTTTAATTATAAGAGAGAGTGTGTTAAAGTCCTAACAGTTCATTGAACTTCTCTGCTGTCTTGGGATCTGACGGACGTGTCATATTAGCAGAGATGATTTTGCCATCCCGATCCAGCAGGATAAAACGGGGAATGCCGTTGATGAGGTAAGCATCCATAAACGGACTCTCTACCCCTAAATGCAGTTGTATTCCTTTCATTTCATCTTTCTTTACCATATTTTCCCATGCTTTTTTATTTTTGTCGCATGACAGGCTGACAAAGTAAATATCCTTATCAGCATATTTCTCTTCTAATGTTTTTAAATGGGGCAATTCTCCACGGCAAGGACCACACCAGGTAGCCCACACGTCAATATAGACAAACTTTCCTTTCAAATCTGCTAAAGATACTGTTTTTCCATTAATATCCGGACAAGAGAAAGCAGGAGATGGGGTTCCGGCTTTTAATTTCTCCCATTTAGTACATAGCGTATTAAACTTGTCGAGCATTTTGGCATCTTTGACATGTTTATTAAACATGGAAATTAATGCATCCGATCCATCCAAACCACGGCTGCTGATATTGCCATAAACAAACAAGTTTACCAGATATTCTGCTACTTTTTCGTCTTTGATGTTTTTGTCTATATAGTTAACAAATTGTTCTGTGGTGTTTTCCGGCTTTTCTGTCACTCCTTGATTGCTCATGCTGGCAATGGCATTGGGCAGGAATTCTTTATATTCCGGCAAGGTCAGCAAATTGCTATCTATAGTAATGAGTGATTGTAATTTGTTATAGAAAGTGTTTGACGCTACGTGTGTAGAATCCTTAGTTTGATACACATAATACATCGGATGCATGGGGAAAAAGCCGTATGTAAAGTATTTCAAGCGTATTTTTTCCTTGTCAGTAAATGCCGCAGGAAGATTGGCAGCGTTTAATCCTTCATTGTTGGCAGCAAACAAGCTATCTGCTTTATTTATAAACGCATCTTCTTTAAGTTTTGTGTCTTGAAAAGTCAGATTCTTTATTTTACCTGTGTTTAAGTAAGTGTTAACTGCTGCAGCCGCTCCGTCAAAATTGATGGCTTTCCACATTGCTCCGCCATCAAAAGAAATAGTTAAATCTTGTACAGGATCCAGATAAAGTGTTCTCCGTGCACGCCCGTATTGCAAAAGGACGTATTGCGGAGTAAAGTCATTGATTTCGATTGTTCCGTTTCCGGTTGCATCAATTTCCACTTCTTTTTTCTCTCCGGTTTCAGTAAAAGATAATACAGTTTTAGCTCCATCATCAGGATTAGCTATCTTGAATGTTAATTTAGAAGCTTCTGCTTCTGTAAAGGAGATACCCAGCATTAAGCTGAGTACCATCATTGATTTAATTCTGTTCATTCTATTTATTTTTTTAGTTGAATACCATCTAGGCAGAACCATGCGGGGGTACGCATATTGCCATCTGTGTTTATGTCAGTGGACTCAAGGTAGAATACCACTTTATCTACTGTACCTAATGTGACAAGATCCATACGTGTCCAGTCGCTGACTACATATTTCCAGTTAGGATGTTCAGCATTTGTATTCATACATGCCAAGTCGAAAGTCACACTTCCTGTTGCTTGTCCATTGTTGAACCCTTTGGCCGTGAGCTTGAAGTAATCACCGCTATCGAATTTCTTAACCCCTCCTGGTACATAGGAATGCCAAATCCCTTTGGGGGCACTTGGAATATTAGGGTTGGCTTGAGGTTCTTCTTTTGTACCATAGGTATCACCATAAGTCATGGCCAGATATCCCCAAGTAGAATTGGATACAAGCATATAGTCAATAACAGAAGGTTCGTCTAAAGTAAAGAAAGCGTCATCACCTTTTACATGGCATACTACATAAGTTTCTGTAGTATTCGGGCGTGTGGTCCAAACGCTGTAACGGACAGTATCCATAGATACTACATCATTGTTCCACACAAATGAACGTTGAGAACGGTTACTGTAACAGAAACCGGCTTCTAACTGTCCGTCGGCTGCCTTAACTGTGTTAAAGTTGAGACCTTGTGAAGAGAAGCCTCCATCGGGTACATTATGTGTGAAATTCTTATCTAATTTCAGCTCATTGAAAGTTATGTTTGTCGGGTATGGTACTTTCACTTCCAAATCATCACTGCAAGCAGTAAACAATGCTAAAAGTGCTATTGCACTAAATATTATTTTTCTCATATTTATATTCTTCTTAAAATTATTCAAGCCCTGGGTTTTGTTCAATTTTGTTAGTGTGTGCTATAATTTCTGCATAAGGAATTGGCCAACAATATTTATTGGTGCTGATGTTGACATCCGGTTTTAACACTTCCAACCAAGTCTTTCCATCTTTTTTGAAACGAACGGATGCAAACCAAGGTGTTTCATTCTCCATCAAAAGAGTGACTACATATTCTTTGAAAATGGCATCCATCAGCTGTTCGTGAGTTGTGATTCCTGTGATAGGGGGCATAACCGGAGTGGTATATTGTGCGCGCATGTCATTCAAAGGTTTCAATGCTCCTTGAATATCTGATGGATTGGTACGGGCCAATAATTCGGCTTTCATCAAATAGAGTTCGGCATAACGGAATACATAGGTACAGTATTTATCATTGGGACCATTGGCTGCTCCTCTATGATATAATTTCGTTAACACGTTTTCATTAATGATCTCAGCTTGCCAGTTTTCGCCTCCTCCTGCTTCTCCGAATGTATAGTCATGGCGTTCATCCTTTTCAATCCATTCGTTGGGAATATCTCTAAATTCACTATCATACAAACCTTTGGAATATGTATATTCATAATTATAAAGATCCCACGTTAAATCTCCCTGACCCAGATAGCGGGCGAAGAGCACTTCGTTGGAGTCCCAGGCGTCCTCATACAATTTGGTGATATTGGGTTCCATTTTGAATATGGATGGTGCGGTGGAAATTACATTATTAACTAGTTCCAATGCTTTGGCATAATCACCTTCCCAGCCACGTACTAACAAGAGTTTGGCGTGCATGACTTGGGCAAATTGTTTGGACATATATTTTGCAGAAGTATAATCACGCAAGTTTTGTTCTGCATATTCAAAATCATCAATAATATATTGATAACTATCACCTACTGAGCTTCTGTCTATCATCAAATTACTCAAATCAGATAATTGATCACGGTAAAGGATGCCATAAGGAGATTCAGCATTGTCAAACCAGTGACTGAATAACCACATTAGCTGCAAGTTCATAAAACCTCTGAAACAGCGTGCTTCAGCTATCAAGTCATTTTTTGCTTTCTCTGAAGGAAATTTGGAGACATCCAAGTCACTGACTCCTTTAATAGCTGCATTAGCCGCATTTATGCAAATGTACAGATCATCCCATATATTGAAAGTATATGTGGTTGACTCATCTGTGCTCTGGCTATAAGTCATATTATAAAAGGCTTCGGCAGACTTGCCTCCTGTTTTATAAATTCCGGCTTGTAAATGCAAGTTACCGTATATATAACCTCCTGTATTCCTGCTTGAGGCATAATTGGAATACATACCGTTAACAATATTCTTTGCCGAATTATAATCTATAACGGCATTCTCCTGCACCAATTCATGTTCGGGAATCTGATTAAGGAAATCCTCGCATGAACTAAGGGAGATACTGGCTGTTAAAGCTATAATAAAATATATCTTTTTCATATTTTCTTCTATTAGTTGAATATAAATTTAAGACCGAAATTGAATGTTCTGGCAGCCGGATAAGTACTGTAATCAGTTCCGAATCCATTTAATGCTACATTACTGGTACTGCTGAAGTTTCCTTGTGGGTCCATACCGGGATATGGAGTTACGGTAAATAGATTTGTCGCTTGGAAAGTCGCTTCTATTCCTCGAACCAAGAATTTCTTAAACCATTTTTCAGGTAAACGATATGACAAGTTTATGGCGCTTAAACGCAGATAGGAAGCGTTGTGTAACCAACGGTCTGTAAATACACCGTTATTACCCCAGCCATAGTGACTGCTAAATGGGTAAGTTGCATTTTCTCCCTTCATAGACCAACTGTCTAAAACAAATGTTGGAGCATTGTATACATTAAGTCCGTTGCATGTGTTTAGTTCTTGTTGCCATAAACGTTTCCCTCCTACAGAATAGGTGAAAGTGAAGTTGGCCATTAAACCTTTCCAATAAAATGTTGTTCCAAAACCGCCAAAGAAATCGGGATTTGAACTTCCTAAATATTTACGGTCACCATCGGCTGTAATTTTTCCATCTCCATCTAAATCCATTACATAGATATCTCCTGCTCCTTCTGGTGTCGTCGCACGGTAATTAGTGACTTTTCCGGTGCTGGGATCAATGGGTTTATTAGCCCAAACTTCTTCATTGTTAAGGAACAAACGACCGGCATCTACATATCCGTAGAAACGTCCAAGTTCACCTCCTTCTTCCAATTTGAAATATTGATAAGCACCACCTCCAACACTCTTGGTTACTCCGTTCAGCTTTTCTAATTTACCTTTATTATGAGCTATGTTAAAATTGATTTCCCATGTTAAATCACGTGTTTTAATGATTTCACCACGAATATCAAACTCCAGACCGGTATTGCTGATGGCACCAATATTTTGTTTAACATCGTCGAAAGCAGATGAAGTTGGAACAGGTTTATCGTAGATCAGATTATCTACATATTTACGGTACCAACCAAAACCACCACGAATACGATCGTTTAGGAAACCGAAATCAAGACCTAAGTCTGTTTGAGCCTGTGATTCCCATTGCAACAGACTATTTCCTAATGAAGATGGGGATGATCCCGGCTGTCCATTATAGCTGCTGGAAGAGAAACGGCTGGCAAAATCGTAATTGTCCAAATTCTGAGAACCGGTCAGACCATAAGATGCTCTTAGTTTTAAATAAGAGAGGGCGGGTTTCATAAAGTCCATAAAATTTTCTTCAGATGCAATCCAGCCTGCTGCAATAGAAGGAAAGTATCCCCAACGATTGTCTTTACCAAATTTGGAAGAGCCATCAGCACGATAAGTTGCTGTTAACAGGTATCGGTTGTTGAATTTGTATTGGATTCGGGCAAATGCGGAGATAAGTGCATTAGTTTCTTTTGCACTTTTCATAGCACCTCGTGTAGCAGCACTTCCTAAATCTGTTAGAATATCATCATCTGGGAAGTTGGATCCGCTTGCTTGCATCATATCATACCAGTTTTTTTCCATAGAGTAACCTGCTATGGCTTGAACATCATGTTTTCCCATTGTTTTGTAAAAAGTCAGCAGGTTTTCCCATACCATGACATAATTTTGGCGGTTTCTCTGAAGAGCCGAATTGGTACCGTCATCATAGTATTTTCGGGTAAATTGATCTAATTTATAATTCGTATATGCTATGTTGCCCGTTGTCCTGAATTTTAAGTAAGATAAGATGTTGTATTCCAAGAATAATGATGCATTTAAGTTGCGTGATTGACTTTCATTCTTATCTTTTAATTCCAGTAATGGATTCTTGGTATAATAATCAATCGTATTGATATTTCCATCTTCATTATAAGCTGGATAATCAGGACGTATTCCTACTATTTTGGAAATCATGTTGTCTTTGTCTGTAGCTTCGCGGGAAGAGGCATCCATATTAAGACCGAATTTTAAGGCTTCTCGTACTTTGGTTTCAAAATTAAAGCGGGCACTTAATAATCTGGAATTGCTGCCTTTTACAATACCATCCTGATCCTTATAATTTAAAGAGGCATAGTATGAACTTTGTTGACTGCCACCACGTACGGATAAATTATATTCCTGTATGGCAGCGTTTTGAGTCATCATGTCCCAATAATCATCCTTTCCATTATAATATGCATTTTCTTTAAACATGCCTGCTAAATCTTCTTTAGTCCACTGGCTGGTATTTAAAGCTTTGAATTTGTTTTCATCAAGGTAACGTTTGCTGAAATATGTTAAGTTGCCTTGCCGGAAAGACTCATCAATATTGATTTGTTTGGAATACATGATATATTGGTCAACATTCATCGTTCTGAAGTCGTTTGAACTGATAGCTTGAAATCCATAGCGGGTTGTCAGTTCAATGGTTGGCTTGCTTCCTGCTGAACCTGTTTTTGTTGTAACAATTACAACACCATTGGCTGCACGTGAACCATAAATAGCTGTTGCTGAGGCATCTTTTAAAACATCAAGGCTTTCTACATCATTTAAATTTAGATTGTAGAGCGTGTTTGAAACATCTCCGGAAACATCATTTGAGTACTGGGGTACACCGTCAATGATCCATAAAGGCTGTCCATTACCCGATAAAGAGGATACTCCACGGATAACGACAGATACCGGAGCTGTAGGAGATGCACTGGCAATCATGACATTTACACCGGCGGCTTTACCTTGTAGCATACCTTGAATATTAGTGGTCATAGGAGCACTTTTGATGTCCTCCTTGCTTACACGTGCCATTGCGCCGGTTAAGTCTCTGGGTTTTGCTGTACCGTAACCGATTACCACAACTTCGTCTAGATTTGTAGTGGAACTTTTCAACTTCACATTGAATACACGTTTGTTTCCCATATTCTCTTCAACAGTGTTCATGCCAATAAAGCTGAACATCAATTTGTTTCCTGCATTTTCCGGAAAAGAAAGCATGAACTGGCCGTCCATATCAGCAATAGTTCCGAAAGTTGTTCCTTTGACAACGACAGAGGCACCAACTACAGGTTCTCCTAATTCATCTCTGACAATACCTGTTATGGTTTTGCGTTTGGCATTGCGATCAATGGGGAGAATTAATACATAATTGTTTTCTACTAGCTCATAGCGCATACCTGCCTGGCTGCAGATAACGGATAATGCTTGTTCTAAAGGCACTTTTTCTAATGTCAGTTTTAAAGGGACATTGTTTAGTGTTGCATCCTCATACATAATGTTAATCCCTGTCTGCTTTTTGATTGTGTTTAGTGCTTCTTTAACACTAATGTTTTCACTTTTAATCGTGACATTCTTGTCTGCCATGATATTGGCAAAGACGGAATTGAAAACACAACACATGCATATAAGCATCATTAATAGCCTCATCTTAGGAGGTCGGGACGCTGAGCGTCTCCACATTTCATTCTTTTTCATAAAACTCTAGCTCATTAACTTTGAATTGTTTATAATATTAAAATTAACTCTATTGTTTTTTTACTAAAATAGTTTCACCGTCTTTCTCGAATTTTACGTCTGAAACCCGGTGTAATATCTCTAAAGCAAAACTGAGTGGTTTGTTTCTAAAGATGATTCCAGTGAATTTCATATTTTCTAATTCTTTGGAAGCCAGTTTTAAGTCTACGTTGTAGCAGCGTGATAGTCTGGCAAGTAAGTCTGGCAGAGGCATGGCGTCAAATTCCATAGCTCCAGTTGTCCATGAAGTATATAGTTCTGTATCTACTTGGCTGATCTGGGAAGTCTGTGATGAGTAATGCTCATTAGGAGTCATGGTGTATTCTCCGGTAGGGGATGTTACTTTTATTTTACCGCTGACTAATGTAATGGATACGTCTTCACCGGGATAAGCTGTAACATTGAATGTCGTTCCTAATACATAGACTACATGATCGTTGGCTTTTACAATAAAAGGGCGTTGAGGGTCATGGATAACATCGAAGAAGGCTTCACCTTGTAGTGTTACTTCACGGATGTTGGTGAACTGAACGGGAAAGTCAAGGTGGGAGTCTGCATTTAATTTTACTTTTGTACCATCTGATAGAACTATGGAATATTCTGAACCTCTAGGTACTTTTAATTGATTTTGTAGAAGAATTGTATCTAGAACAGGTTGATCAGCTTCCTTGCTGTTTTCTTGAGGGTAAATGATTTCCCCATTATTAATATGACTGCCGTTTATTTCCTGATGGTTTGAATATAGCTTTATTTCAGATTGGTCTGCTAATACCAAAGTGGCTCTAGAGGAAGGTACTATATTGTATTTTTCAGTTTTAGTTATATTATTCTCTGTAATCAATGAACTTGATTCTTGGTGTTTCAAATATAAAATGGAAGCAATCCCTATGATAACAGCTATCGCAGCGGCAGATGAATAAATCGCAACCCGATAGCGGATAGAGTGGGGCTGCTTGCAACGTTTTTGAATAGCTTCCCATGAAGTTTCTTTGTCAAACTGTTGTAATAAGTTAAGTTGGTTATTGACATGGCGGAGTGAAAGTAACTTCACAAAGACTTCTCTATGCGAAGCGTCTTCTTCAATCCATTGTTTTAATTCTTTAAATTCCTGTTCATTGAGTTGGTGGGACAGGTATTTTTGAATTAAGGTTTCTGTTTTACTCTTTTGCATAATTGTTGTACTGTTTAACACTAAGTATCACAAATACGCAAAACGGGTGACAAAAATCTGAAGAAAATTATAAATTAAATAAGATTAGGATTTCTGTCATATTGAAACGACGCAACATTTTGAGTGCGCGCGATAAATGAGTTTTTACTGTATTTACAGATATATGGAGCTCTTCGGCTACTTCTTTGTATTTTTTGTCTTCCAGAACAATCTTGACTAAAACATTGTATTCCTGTTCCGGCAGTTTTTTTAATTCGGCCAGCAACTGGCTTCTTTTTTGCAACAGTTCTTCTTCATCATAAAAGTCATCGATGGGAGAATAAGATTCTTCCTCCAGCTCGTCTAAGGAGAAATAGCGTTCCCGTTGTACTTTGGTCAGTGAGGAAAAACGGACGGCATTGAACAACCAAGCATGTAGGTTGGAGGAAATGGCAGTATGCGAGTTCTTGTCCCAGAAACTGACAAATAGATTCTGCACGATATCTTCTGAAGTTTCCGTAGAGCCTGTGAACTGTACAGAGTAAAGGCATAAGGGAAGGTAATAAGTATCATAAAGCAGACGAAAGGCTTCTTCTTTGTTTTCAGTAAAGAGGGCTAATATCCTTTCGTCTACTTCATCATATTTATTGTATTTTCTTGCATTATTGTCCATAGATGCCTTTTATGGCACAAAATTAGGAATTTAACCGGCAAAATGTGCGATTTACATCAAATAAAAATGCAAAAAGTACAATGTATATAGAATATCTTCTTTATTTTTCAATTCTGAACCAGTCTGCGTCTGTCCATCCTCCGTCATTGGTTACAATAGCGGGGCGCGTACAGAAGATACCCACCTTGGCTCCTATCCATTTACCTTCTTTTACTTGGAAGGTTTCTCCTAATGGCTGGAATTTCTTGCCGTCCGTACTGTAACTGAGGTTACATTTCACTAACAGGTCGTGACCGCCTTCACTGGCTTTAATCTTGTCTCCTTTTGCGGAAAATTTAGCGCGAAGATAGATTGTGCCGTCTTTTAAGGGAACGGAAGCATTTACTTTTTCAGTACCCCCTCGATCGGCTTTCAGGCATTCCACTTGTGACAGGACGAGTCCGTTGTCTGTGTTTTCAACAACTAATCCGGCATAATCCATTCCCATTACAACCAGTCCCGTACGTTCACCTTTATATTTTTCTGTCGGCTTGAAAGTAAGCTTGGTGGTGGCAGTGAAATTGGGAGCCGGAGTCTTTTGTAGCATCAGATTAGAAACATCCCATAAACTCTTATAATCTTCGGGAACCGGGTAGGAGTATAGACGTACAAATCCTTCTCCTCCGTTGAAATAAGCCCATTTTTCATTGATGTTAGCCTGCCATTGCCATTGAGGAGACAATGTATAACCATCAAACTCGTCACTTTCCTGCGGAGTACAAATAGGATAGTTCTTACCTACATTAGGCTTTTTATAAGTCAGAACAGGTTCGCCACAGCCGTCTCCGTCTTTATCAATACCTATGACGGGCCAGTCATCAACCCATTTCATAGGTTGCAGGTGAACCAGGCGTCCGTAAGCACCTACGTCCTGGAAGTGCATGAACCAATCTTCTCCCGTAGGGGTGTCCACCCAGCCTCCCTGATGAGGCCCGTTGATGGGAGAGTTGCCTTGCGCCAATACTGTTTTCCATTCGTATGGTCCATATACGTTTTTTGAACGAAGCACTACTTGCCAGCCTGTAGGAACACCGCCTGCCGGGTGGAAGATATAGTAGTATCCGTTGCGTTTATAGAATTTAGGTCCTTCGCAAGTCTGATGTGCTTCATGGCCGTCGAATATGATACGGGATTGTGTGATCGCTTTGCTGGCGTCGGCACTCAACTCACAAATGGTGATGACACTTTTCAGTCCGGCTCGGCTTCCTGCATAAGCGTGAACTAAATATACACGGCCGTCATCATCCCATAATGGAGTTGTGTCGATAATGCCTTTTCCGGCTTTTACCAGAACAGGTGCGCTCCAAGGGCCTTTCGGGTCTTTGGCTTTCACCATGAATACTCCTTGGTCAGGGTCACCCCAGAATATATAGAATTCGCCATTATGGTGGCGGATACTGGGTGCCCATACACGGTTGCCATGTTCAGGACGGACATCGGTAACAGGGGGTAGTGCATAGGGGACAGCCGCACCTATAATAGTCCAGTTGACCAGGTCTTTGGAGTGTAATATTTGTAATCCGGGCAGGCAGTTGAAACTGGATGAGGTCAAATAATAATCGTCTCCTACGCGGCAAACGTCCGGATCGGAGTAGTCCGCATACAGGACTGGATTTTTGTAGGTTCCATTGCCTTGATCGGCCACCCAGACTTGGGATACATAATTCTGTGCGGGAGCGGACAAAAAACAGGCTCCTAGCAGACAAAGGGTGATTAGTCGTTTCATGGTTTTAGATTTTTTTTATTTAATCGTAATTTTGCAAGGATGTTCCAATTCTTTTCTCCATTGGGGAAGGTAATTGAACCAGTCTTTCATATCTTTAAATCCGAAACTTTCTTTTTTTGAGGTGAAAGTAACGTAATAGTGGAATTGCTGTTGACCCGGTGCTTGTAAGGTATATAAGTAGTTTGACCCGTCTTGCACTTCTTTACCGATATATTTAGGAATGAAAGTTCCCATACCTGTTGTTTCCTTCACATAGCCTATGGTGTCTGTGACAGGCCAGTCGGTTCCCCAGCTTCCGGTCAGTCCTTTATGGTCGCTCATGTGGCCTCCTTCTTTCAGAATCTGCACACCTGCAGCAAAGACTTCCTGTTTAAGCGGACGGTCAAACAGGACATCTACCTTCATATCCCGATGGCCGCCATAGAGGGTATATCGATTGATCATGTTCAGGTCGTTTCCTTGATATTCCCAACCGATGACTTCTGCTTCGACGATGGCGCGTACTGGTCCTGAGGCTAGTACGCGTTCCGTGCGGTTTATTACAGGTTTGATGTGGGTCGCTTCAGTACCATTCCAGCCTTTTAATGCACCTATGCCGCCACTATTGTAAACACGTAACGCATCATCTCCGTAGCCGTTGGCGCGTTGCTCTTTGGTAGGGTAGAAACAAGTCTCTTTTATTTCCAGTCTTTTATTTACTTTGCTGTAGGGGTCTACCGTCTGCTTTTCGTTGAAATAGATACGATAAGCTACTAATTCACTTTCTATGGCTGGTCCGTGATGGTAAACAAAACTATACACATTTTCGGTTCCTGCCGCTGAAAATCCCGTGATGTTGGCGAACCTGTTGTTGTGTCCATAAGCCTTCATCTGGGCATAGGTACGTGCCGGATAGGTTTTGTTGCTTTTTTCGGAGGAGAGAATTACACGGAAGATTTTGTTGCTTCGGGCCGGCATATCGGTCAGGAAAGCCAGTTCGTCTGCTCGCGCGTCACCGTTCAGATCATCTAATTGGGATGGAATTTCTTTATCACCTTCCCATACGGTGGCGGACTTGATGTTGAAATTTGCTTTCAGATTGTTTAAGTCTATCACTACCGGTTCGTCGATTTTATTTTGATTCCATTCATTGCTGACTTCTACGGTTAGTGTCTTTTCTCCTTTTTGTGCAAAAGAACTGGTAAAGCATCCTGCCAATAATGCAAGGACAATCATGGAGTGTTTTGTCATAATGCTATGTATTTTATTGGTTGAAGCACGGATTATACGGATGGCACAGTGTTGTATAGAAACTGTGTTTATCCGCGTAATCCGTGCCTGACTATTTTTGTAAATCAAGTAAAGATATTCGCTGATTGATGTGAGAGTTAGAAGTTGAGTTCTTCTCCTGCGGCTCCGATCTCTGCATGACTTTTTCCGTCTATCGTTACGTTGGACACATTTTGCATTTTCAAGCTATTTCCGTCTTTCAGCAATTCTATCTTGATATTCTTCATGTTTACTTCATCGGCTTCGCTCAGTACCACACCTTCTTTGGCATTGGACACGATAATGTTCTCCATATTGATATTCTGGATTCTCATTTCAGGTAAACCATTGAAGAATACAGCTCTGCCTGCTCCGTTACAAGTAACATCTTTGATAAAGATATTGCGGAATATCGGAGTCTCTTCTGTTACAGGAGGAATGGTGGTTTCTACTTTCTTGTCGTCTTGGTTGGGATCCTCACCACGGCCTTTTCCGCCATAATACAAATTAAAGATCAAAGCTTCGTTGGGGATATTGATCATGTTGATATTGCTGATGTAGATGTTCTCCACCAATCCGCCACGACCACGGTTGCTCTTAAAGCGCAACCCGACATCTGTACCCATGAAAGTACAATTATCTACGTATATGTTATTTACGCCACCGGACATCTCGCTACCGACTACGAAACCTCCATGTCCGTGTAACACGGTATTATTCATCACAATCACATTCTGACAAGGCTCACCGCGTTTGCGTCCTTGTTCGTCCTTTCCTGATTTTAAGCAGATGCCATCATCTCCTGCGTCAAACGAATTGTTGACAATCAGTGCTTTATTACATGATTCCAAATCAAGTGCGTCTCCGTTTTGTGAGTACCAGGGATTGGATACGGTTACTTTATTAATCGTAATGTTTTCGCAGGATAGCGGATGTAGACACCAGCTGGGCGAATTCTTGAATGTCGCTCCTTCCAGCAATACCTTATTACATTTGATGAAACTTAGCAATACAGGACGCAACCAGTCGCGCATGTAGTCCCAGTCAGCGTCGGTCAGTTCTCCACGAGGTACGTTAAAGTTGTCTTTTGACAGGATAGCACCTTTCAATGCACCTTCGCTGGGATACCAGATTCTTCCATCGGCATCTACCACACCACCGGAGGCAACCAATTTATTCCATTGTCCTTCAGTCAACTTATCTTTTTTGGTCGGACGCCATGTGTCTCCGTTTCCGTCAAATACTCCGTGGCCGGTAATCGCTATGTTCTCAGCATTCCGTGCTGATAACGGAGACTGGCAACGACGAGTCTCCAAACCCTCGAAAGAAGTGTTGATGATAGGATATAGTGAATGGTCTGCACTGAATAATACCAAGGCATTCTTTTCGGTGTACAGGTTTACATTGCTTAATAGTTCGATGGGGCCGGTCAGCCACAAACCTTCGGGGATGATAACCTTACCACCGCCTTTTTCATTGACTTGCTTGATAGCGTCATTGATGGCTTTTGTATTCAAGGTAATGCCATCCGGTTTGGCACCGAAATCTATGATGTTTACAGAATAATCAGGGAATGTGGGTTGTTCAACCTTGTCCATCTTGAAAGGAAGGCTTGCGTAGATAGCGGGGTCTATGATCTCTTCTACAGTAGCCGTGGAAGGACAATTATTACATCCTGTCAAAAAAGGGATTAAACATGCGGCAGGAAGTAATAGAATCTTCTTTATTAAAGTAATCATGGGTATTATATATGTTTAAGATTAATAATTATCTAGTTGATAGTTGCTTTAAGAAGTCTTATTACTCCCCCGTAAAAGACCCTCACGGGCTATTTACGGGAGCAGCAATAATGTTTCATGTTAACCTAATTCTAACCTTAAATAAATATTATGAAAAAACCTCTTAATTCGGTGGCAAATATAACTGAAAGATTTGTCCTTTATGTGCACTATTTGATAGAATAAGTGGATTTTTTGTTAAATTCTCATTGAGCTGAAACTTTAAATGGTAAAAATTAGTTTTATAATTGCATTATTTCTTCATTTGTGTGCAAAAAAGGCTATGATTAATTTATTTGTTTGTATCTTTGCAAACTAATTTAACAATAAAGAAGGTATGAGTTACAATTTGTTGAAAGGAAAAAGAGGAATTATTTTTGGTGCATTGAATGAACAGTCTATCGCATGGAAAGTTGCGGAAAAGGCTGTAGAAGAAGGTGCGACCATAACATTGTCCAATACTCCGGTAGCTGTCCGCATGGGAGAAGTTTCTGCTTTAGCTGAGAAACTGAATTGTGAGGTAATTCCGGCAGATGCAACCAGTGTGGAAGATTTGGAGAATGTTTTCAAGCGTTCAATGGAAGTATTAGGTGGGAAAATAGATTTCGTCCTTCATTCTATCGGTATGTCTCCCAATGTTCGTAAGAAACGTACATACGATGATCTTGATTATGATATGTTGAACAAGACTTTGGATATATCTGCTGTTTCATTCCACAAAATGATTCAGGCTGCCAAAAAGCTGGATGCTATTGCAGAGTATGGTTCAATTCTGGCATTGAGTTATGTTGCTGCACAACGTACATTCTATGGATATAACGATATGGCGGATGCAAAAGCATTGCTGGAATCCATCGCACGTAGCTTTGGTTACATTTATGGCCGTGAACATCACGTGCGTGTGAATACCATATCTCAGTCACCGACCATGACTACTGCCGGCTCGGGTGTGAAAGGTATGGATAAGCTGTTTGACTTTGCTAACCGTATGTCACCCTTAGGCAATGCTTCGGCAGATGAATGTGCGGATTACTGTATTGTAATGTTCTCTGACCTGACTCGTAAAGTGACCATGCAGAATTTATATCACGATGGAGGGTTCTCCAGTGTAGGTATGAGTTTGCGTGCCATGGCAACTTATGAAAAAGGTCTGGATGAATATAAAGACGAAAACGGAAACATCATTTACGGATAAGGATTGATGATACGCAAAATTATATTCATATTAGTGGTATGCTTTGTTGCTCTTTCCTCCTGTCAGTGGGATGGAAAGAGTGGCAACGCTGCTGATGTGGATGTAAAAGTAGCCCGTTATGATCGTTTGCAGTATGAGTATGTCACGATGAACAGTTTCTCGGCACTGCAAAAAATGAATACGGACTATCCTCAGGTTACCAAGCTGTTGATAGAAGATGTATTGGCGATAGGTGAGGTGGATGACATGAAGATTAATGACCGGATGTTGGAGTATTATTCGGATTCTACCCTATTGACTTTGATGCATGATGCCGAAGTGAAATTTAAAGATCTTGGTTGGGTTGAGGAAAAGCTGACTAAAGGTTTTAAACGTTTGAAAAAAGAAGTTCCTACGCTGTTTGTTCCTCATTTTTATGCCCAAATAGCTGCGCTGAACCAGTCGGTTGTAGTGGGAGATAGTATTTTAGGGTTCAGCATTGATAAATATATGGGGGCGGATTATCCTTTATATAAACGTTTCTATTATGACTATCAATGCCGTAGTATGGAACCCGATCGTATTGTTCCGGATTGTTTCACTTTTTATTTATTGAGTCAGTATCCTTTGCCATGGCAGCCCGGCCGTACTTTATTGGATATGATTATGCATCGTGGAAAGATAAATTGGATCGTGGCCCGTATTTTGGGTTATGAATCTTTTGAAAAAGAAATGGGATATAGCGAGGATGAGGCTGAATGGTGCAGGAAAAACAAAAGAAGTTTGTGGAAGACAATGGTTGAAAATGGTCATTTATATGCTACTGATCCTCTTATAGTACGTACTTATATACGCAAAGATCCCTTTATTTCTATTATGGGTGAGAAAACTCCGGCAAGCATTGGAGTCTGGATGGGAATTATGATGATTGATGAATATATGAAAAAGCATCCTGATATGACAATAGAGGATTTGTTGGCTAAAACAGATTATCACCAGATGTTGGTTGAAACAGATTTCAAACCTTGATATTTTGATTGAATAGTATGATGGAAGTTGCTTTATATCTATTGCCTGTTACCTTGGGCGAAACTCCTGTGGAAAATGTGTTGCCTGCATATAATAAGGAAGTCATTCTTGGTATCAAACATTTTATAGTAGAAGATGTACGTTCGGCACGTCGGTTTCTGAAAAAGGTGGATCGTGGGATTGATATAGACACATTAACTTTTTATCCATTAAACAAGCATACTTCTCCTGAAGATATTTCCGGTTATTTGAAACCCTTGATGGCTGGACAATCCATGGGAGTTATATCTGAAGCAGGCTGTCCGGCTGTTGCCGATCCGGGAGCGGATGTGGTTGCCATTGCCCAGCGCAAGAATCTTAAGGTGGTGCCTTTGGTCGGTCCTTCTTCTATTATTATGTCTGTTATGGGATCTGGTTTTAATGGACAGAGTTTTGCTTTTCATGGTTATTTGCCTATTGAATCCGGTGAGCGTGCAAAGCGTATTAAAGTATTGGAGCAACGTGTTTATGCGGAAGATCAGACGCAGCTTTTTATAGAAACCCCTTATCGTAATAATAAGATGGCGGAAGATATCCTTAAGAATTGTCGTCCGCAAACCAAACTTTGTATTGCTGCCAACATTACGTGTGAGGGAGAGTATATCAAGACTAAGACGATAAAGGAATGGCAGGGAAATTTGCCGGATTTATCGAAGATCCCATGTATATTTTTGATTTATAGATAACTACGACAAAAAGATTTTTAATTGAACTCTTCCCACATCTGCGCTACTATATTCAGATGATCTATTTCTTCTTTTAGAAAAGAGCTGTATAGAGTGGAGTTCTGCTCTATTTCTTCGGGAGTAACGAATCTTCCTCCTGTAAAATGTATTTGGCTTTCACTGCTCAAAGGGAGAACATAGAGCATGATAGTCCTTTTTATTCCATTGTTTTCTTTTATTAAATGCTTTAGGCTGAAGCGTGGCTCCAGTTGTCCGGTAAGGTTATTATTATATTTATTTTCTATCTCTTTGGCATATTTATCCGTGTCTGTTTTGCAGGCATAAATATAGTCTTCCATGGGTATGTCTAATTTACCTGGCTCTTCTCCTTGATAACTGCGGGGAGCAACATAAATTTTTCCATTGCAGATAGGTGCAATACGCAAAAAGGGCATTTTTTGATAAGTTAAGCTGATTGTTTTCACAAAAGCATGATTAACAATAATACAAATGACGTATACCAATGGAGGAATGATGTGAGTCATCGTATAAAGGGTATGATAGGATAGTGGGCTGAAAAATAAATAGATTATGCAGGAGGTGAACAGATGAATGCCAGATAAGACTGCTATAATCTGCATTGCCCAACAGTTCAGAATAGATATCTTATAATGAAAGTAAGAGAATAGTTTAGTATAAAAACTTGGAATCATGAGATAGAGTAATGAAAAACTGAGTATCAGTATTTCCAGAGTGATGGGAACAGTGCGGTCCGGAATAAGCATGTCTCCGCTTATTCCTTTTATAATAGATGCAATGATCAAAGACAAAGTCCCATGCAGTAATATTATATTGGGTTGATAAACAGGTGGTTTGACAAGTCTGTATAAGATATAAATAATGCTGGCCAAACTACAGACATACAAAACAACTGCATCTTGAAAGAAAATGCAGAAAATCATGCACATGATGGTTGGAATTAATCCTGTGGACATGATTAAATTCTTGTATTCCAGTAACGATTTCATTCTCTCTATCTCAATTTACCCCTTTATAACAAAAAAGATATTAAGTTGGTTTACTCGTTATCCTTTAAATTTTATATGTTTTTCTGCATGATAGGAAGAACGTACTAAAGGAGCACTTTCCACTTCGCGGAATCCTTTCTTTAATCCGATAGTTCTATATAATTTAAATTGGTCGGGAGTGATATATTCCGCTACCGGATAGTGGCGGTGGGTAGGTTGCAGATATTGACCGATAGTAAGTATCTTGCAACCTTGTGCCAATAAATCGTCCATGACTTCTTCCACCTCTTCCGGGCGCTCTCCCAAACCTACCATAATGCCGGACTTGGCTGTAATGCCGTTATCTGCTATTTGTTTGATGACTTTTAAGCTGGTTTCATAGTTGGCTGCGCTTCGTACCAGAGGACTGATGCGGCGTACGGTTTCCATATTGTGTGAGATGATGTCAGGTCTGGCGTCAATAACCAGTTGGATCAGTTCGCTTCTTCCTTGAAAATCAGGAATTAAAACTTCAGAAGTGGTTTCCGGATTCAACCGTTTGATTTCTGAGATTGTTTTAGCCCAATGAGCCGCCCCTAAATCTTCCAGATCGTCACGGTCCACAGAGGTGATAACGGCATGGGATAATTTCATGAGCTGAATGGACTCTGCTACATGGGTGGGTTCTTCTGGGTCTAACGGAAGAGGGCGTCCGGTCTGTGTGTTGCAAAATTTGCAGGAACGGGTACAAATTTCGCCACCTATCATGAAAGTGGCAGTACCTTTTCCCCAGCATTCTCCCATATTGGGGCATCGTCCGCTGCTGCAAATGGTATGTAGTTTGTGGGAATCTACAATATGTTTGGTTTCGGCGTATCGAGCGTTTGCCCCTATGTTTATTTTAAGCCAGTCTGGTTTTTTAACGTGATTCATGATGATATTAGATTTATAATTCACCACAGATTATGCAGATTGCCCTCATTCGGCTTGATGTGGAACACCTGTATAATCTGTAGTGAACAGGTTCTTATTTCAAATTATTTATAAAAAAATTAGCTACACGAGTCAGCAAGTGCTTGGTTGTATTGCCTCCACTGATTCCATGATTGCGGTTCGTATAGATTTGCATATCAAATTGCTTGTCAGCCTGTACCAATGCTTCACTGTATTCCGCGTTGTTGCGTAAGTGTACATTATCATCTGCTGTGCCGTGAATCAGTAACAATTCACCGTTCAGTTTGTTGGCACGGTTAATGGCAGATGCAGCATTGTAACCTTCCATGTTTTCTTTGGGGGTGCGCATGAAACGTTCTGTATATACCGAATCGTAGAAACGCCAGTCTGTAGGGGCTGCAACAGCGACTCCAGCTTTGAATACCGGAGTTCCTTCACTCATGGACATCAAGGTATTGTAACCTCCATAACTCCATCCCCATATACCGATACGGCTACCGTCCACGTATGGTAATGTGCTTAAATACTTAGCGGCTTCTACTTGGTCTTTTGATTCTTTTACCCCTAAATTCAAGTAAGTACATTTCTCGAAATCAGAACCGCGTCCACCGGTTCCGCGTCCATCTACACAAACCATGATGAATCCTTGGCCGGCCATGTAAGCTTCGAACATACCACCATCTCTACGGGCGCCAATTCCCCATTTGTCTGCTACTTCTTGTGAACCCGGTCCACTGTATTGGTGCATGATAACAGGATATTTTTTACTTGAATTGAAATTTGCGGGTTTCATGATCCAACCATTCAATTCCACACCGTCATGGGTCTTGAAACTGAATAGTTCTTTACTTGGCATATTCAGACGTGCGATCTGCTGTTTCAGCTTGTTATTATCTATCAAGGTTGCCAATTCTTTACCCGTATTGTCATTAAGGGTAATGATAGGGGGGGTGTTGATATTGGAGAAAGTATTGATGTAATACTTCATATTGTTGCTGAAAATAGCTTTGTGGGTGCCCTCCTGTTTGGATAGTTTGGTCTTTTTTCCTTTACCGTCTACTTTATAGATAGCGGTGCGCAGCGGATTGCCTTCATTGCTCTCAAAATAGAATGTATTGGTAGCTTCATCCCATCCCAGAAAATTTTTCACTTCGAAGTTCCCTTTTGTGATTTGCTTTACCAGATTTCCTCCACTCGTATAAAGATAGAGGTGGTTATAACCGTCTTTCTCACTCATCACCACAAAGTTTTTTGGATAGAAAACAAGGTTGGAGTAGGCTTCTTCTTTAATGTATTGGGGAGCTTCATCACGTACCATCAGCTTGCACAATGTACTTCTCGGATTGGCAAAATAGAGGTCGAAACGGTTTTGATGACGGTTCAGAGTCATGATTGCCAACGCATTTTCATCATTCGTAAACTTGATGCGGGGAATATAACCATCTGCATCCAGAGGCAAATCCATCTTGCGGGTTACCTTGCTCTTGATATCAAAAGTATGAACGGTTACTTTGGAATTGTCAATTCCCGGCATGGGGTATTTATATTCATATTCTCCCGGATAAGTGCTGAATCTCTCTAATGCAGGAACCATACCTTTGTATAGCGGGAAAGAATACATCGGCACTTGACTTTCGTCAAAACGGATATAGGCAAGCATCTGGCTGTCTGCGCTGAAGTCGAAAGCACGGTTGAAACCAAATTCCTCCTCATATACCCAGTCGGGAATGCCATTCAGCACTTCGTTGAATTTGCCGTCTTTGGTTACTTGTGACTCACTGTTTCCGAACAGTAATTTTACCAGATAGATATTGTTATCGCGTACAAAAGCTATCTGATTGCCGTCCGGCGAGAACAAAGGAACTTGTTGCGGACCGTTTTCTGAGAGCGGTTCCATCTTGTTGTTCTTTACGTTGAAAATATAGTAATTGGCGGTGAACGAACGACGATAAATAGGTTTGGTGTCAGTCTGTATTAGAATCAGCTTTTCATCAGGTGACATGATATAGTCATCGAATGACTTGATGTTGCAATCACGGGCCGTATTTACATCGAAGATCGTACCTGTTTCTTTACCGGTCTTGAAAGAATATTGCACGATTTTTTTGCCGTCGGCACTCATTTGGGTATAATGTTCTCCATCCAACATCGGTTTGACACCTCTGATTCCTTCGGCACGATATGTTCTGTTTGCTACGTTTTGCAAGCTTACTTGTTGGGCTCCGACAGTCAGCAGGCAGAAGAATAAAATAATAAATATGCTTAATTTTCTCATAATAGATAAATTCTTTAAATGATAATCAAAGACAAAGGTAAAACTTTTGTTTGAAAATGCCTATCTTTGTCCCGCAAAATAAGTTCATGAACAGAGAGAAGCTTTATAACGACTTATCCGGCTTTTTAGCCATGCACTTTCCTTGCAAAGTGCAGAAGATTTCTATCAATGCCGGATTTACTTGTCCTAACCGCGATGGCTCGGTAGGATACGGAGGGTGCACTTATTGCAACAATCAAACATTTAATCCGACCTATTGTCATACGGAAAAGTCTGTTACTCAGCAGTTGGAAGAAGGAAAGCGGTTCTTTGTACGTAAATATCCGGAAATGAAATATCTGGCCTATTTTCAGGCTTACACCAATACGTATGGGGAACTGGAAGAGTTGAAAAGGAAATACGAAGAGGCGCTGATGGTAGAGGATGTGGTAGGGTTGGTGATAGGAACCCGTCCGGACTGTATGCCGCTTTCATTATTGGATTATTTGGAAGAGCTTGGCAAACACACTTTTTTATTAGTGGAGTATGGCATTGAAAGTACGGATGATGAGACGTTGCGCCGGATAAACCGGGGACATACTTTCGCCGTTTCCGCAGAGGCTGTCCGGAAGACAGCGGAGAGAGGGATTTTGGTAGGAGGGCATATAATTCTTGGTTTGCCCGGAGAAGAAAGGGAAATGTTAATCGAACAGGCCGGAATACTTTCACAGTTACCTCTGACTACTTTAAAGCTACATCAGTTACAACTTATTAAAGGTACGCGTATGGCGGGTGAATATGTGAAAGATCCTGAAGCTTTCCATCTTTATACTGCTGACGAATATGTTGATCTGGTTATTGATTATATAGAACATCTTCGTCCGGACATCGTACTGGAGCGTTTTGTCTCCCAATCGCCCAAGGAATTGTTGATAGCTCCTGATTGGGGACTGAAGAATTATGAATTTACAGACAAGGTGAAAAAGCGGATGAGAGAAAAAGATGCCTGGCAAGGCAAATACTATAAATATTAAAAGAAGGAAACAAATATGGAAATCAAAGGAAAAGTACATTATGTGGGAGTGAATGACCGTAACAAGGCTTTGTTTGAGAACTTGTGGCCGTTACCTTACGGTGTGTCTTACAACTCTTATTTGATTGACGACGAGATGGTCGCCTTGGTGGATACAGTGGATGTATGCTATTTTGAGGTTTATTTGAAGAAGATTCGTAGTGTCATCGGTGATAAACCTATCAATTATTTGATTATAAACCACATGGAACCCGACCATTCCGGTTCTATCAGTTTGATCAAGCAATATTATCCTGACATTGTGATTGTCGGTAACAAGAAGACTTTCGAGATGATTGAAGGATTTTATGGTGTAGGCGGTGAACGTTATGTAGTGGGGGAAGGAGATTTTCTGGCTTTGGGACATCACAGACTGCGCTTTTCATTGATTCCGATGGTTCACTGGCCCGAAACGATGGTTACTTTTGATGAAACGGAAGGTATTTTGTTTTCCGGTGACGCTTTCGGTTGCTTTGGCGCATTGAATGGTGGGGTGGTTGATACAAATATCAATACAGATATTTATTGGAATGAAATGGTGCGCTATTATTCTAACATTGTAGGCAAATATGGTGCGCCGGTACAGAAGGCTTTACAGAAATTGCAACACTTGAAAATAACCACTGTTTGTTCTACTCATGGTCCGGTATGGACGGAAGAAATACCTCGTGTGGTACGTATTTATGACCGTTTGAGTCGTTATGAGGCTGAAGAAGGGGTTGTAATAGCTTATGGCTCGATGTATGGTAATACAGAGGAGGTGGCGGAAGCTGTTGCGGAAGAACTGAGCAAGCAGGGAATCCGTAATATTGTGATGCATAATGTTTCTCATACCAGTCATTCTTTTATTATTGCGGATGTATTCAAATATAAAGGACTGATTGTGGGATGTCCCACTTATAATACTCAGATGTATCCGGAAATGGAGGCTCTGCTGAGCAAGCTGGCTTCTCGTGAGATAAAGGGACGTTATCTGGGATATTTCGGCTCATTTACATGGGCTAGCGCTGCTGTGAAGAAGATTGCGGAGTTTAATGATAAGTTGAAATTTGAACCTGTCGGAAATCCTGTAGAAATGAAGCATAGCATGAAGGCTGAAACTTATGCTCAAGCAAAAGAGCTGGCTAAGGCTATGGCTGACCGCTTGAAAGCGGATAGAAAATAAATCTTGTGATAGAAAACGAATGACGCAATTGACACAACTCTGATCTTATCAATCATTTGTGTCATTTGCGTCATTTGTGCTCTAACGATCGCTAGTGTCAGGCTTGATGTACGGTAAGTTGTGGGAATGGGAAATTGATTCCTTCTTTATTGAAAGTGCTGTAAACGGTCTGATTCATACTGAAGAATACGTCCCAGTAATCCGAACTGTTCACCCATACGCGGATTTTTATATTTACACTGCTGGCGGCAAGTTCTCCTAATTCAATAAAAGGGGCCGGACTGGTAAGAATACGTTTGTCATTGGCAATGATTTCGCGCAATACTTTTTCTACTTTATTATAGTCTTCTCCATAGTCCACACCAAAATTCCATTCTATACGGCGGGTGTCCAGTTTGCTGTAGTTTGTAATGACGCCACTACTCATGGATCCATTAGGTACATATATCATCTTGTTGTCTGCTGTGATAAGAATCGTATGGAATATCTGTATTTCTTTTACGGTTCCCGAAGCGCCGGTAGAAGCTTCGATAAAGTCCCCCACTTTATAAGGTCTGAACAATAAGATAATCAGTCCTCCGGCAAAATTTTGTAAGTTACCGGACAGTGCCATACCGATAGCGACACCGGCAGAAGCAAGAAGTGCGGCGAATCCTGTCAGTTCGATACCTAATTTCCCTATCACAGCAAGGATCAGCATGATGAGCAGTAGGATATTCACCATACTCTTTAGGAACGACTGGATGCTTGGGTCCACTTTTCTTTTTTCCAGGATACGTGCAAAAAGTCTGTTCAGCCAATTTACAAGGAACTTTCCGATTATAAAAATAATAAGTGCTCCTAATACTCTTTCTCCTAATTGAATGCCGGAGTCGATCAGTTTCTCTAGTGCATTGGTTAATTGAATGCTGGTTTCAGATGCTAATAACATGATAAATTTACTTTAAATTCTTATCTTATTGACAGATTGATTTGAAAGACAAACGCTTATAGAAGTTTTAAAAAGTTTCGGGTAACGATTTGGAGATTGTGCTAATTTCAGTATTTTACAGCCTCCTACTTATGGAACAACCCTCTTAGGATACAAAGATACAGATATTTTTTGAATAAGCAAATATTTTTATTCATAGAGAAAAAGGCTTCTTCTTATGGAGCATGTTTCAACAGATAAGAACAAGAATATGATACAAAATATTTGCAATAAAAATGAAGGTGTGTCATATACGCGATGCGCCTTCTTTTTTTTCGTTGACTATAAAAATCGGCTCATTTTTTTAAGCTGCGATATTTTGAGGATTTCTTTGATTTATGTGTTCGCAACATCTAAATATAGCTACTGTAAGCTCATAAAACAGTCTAATCAGTCAATCCATACCTTCTTTAGCCATTTTTGCACACATCTTTTTTATATTGAAGGCAATGGCAAAGAAGGCAAAGTCCATGAAGATCTTATCCTTTCCAAAATGGCGGAAACGTTTGTAGTTCATATTGTATTTCATTTGTTCGAACACAGCTTCCGGTTCTATGCATCTCTGTCCTCTGTGTTTCAGTCCTTCCTTGGAACACAGCAGCTCTTTGGCTTTCTGCCTGTATCTTCTGAGTCTGTGATTCTGTTCTATCGTCCTGTTCTCCTTTGCCTTAAAATATCGGCATCTTAGCGGACAGTCTTCACATCTGACGGCTCTGTATTTGGCATTTTCGCTGACATATCCGAATGCTGTTTTCACATGTCCGGTCCCTATCCTTTGCATCTTTTGTCCCATAGGGCAGATACAAAAGTCATGTTCTTCATTGTAGTAGAAGTTTTCCGCCTTGAACGGGTCCGGTTTGAACCTCGACCGCTGTTCCACGTGGAAGTAGTTGTACTTGACGCCATAGCACATAATCTTGCAAAAGTAGCCTCTTAGGAGGTTTATGGCAACGAAAAAACAGTTTGAAAGGATGAAATCTTCAAAAGCAAGCTTATAAATTCTTCTTTTGAGAACAATACAAATGACTTCAATCTGAAATAAAACAAAAAAAGACCATCTCAAGTTTATTTTGAGACAGCCTCTTCATGAGTGGTGGCACCAAATTGATTTCTAGAAATCCGGTATAGTGGTTTGCCACTGCTATAGCGTATAAATTGTTTTGCCGATATTTTATCGGCAGACAGTTTGTATAGCCTGTGGTATATTTTTTTAGAACTTTCTGAATGTGAGGCGTGCATAATCAGATTTCAGAATTAGTTTCTTGCCTGTTGCTTTTTCCACCTTAAGATGATTAATAGCTTGATTAAGTCCGAAAGGTTTCAATTCATTCAGTGTCGTTAGTTTTTCTTCATCTCCCCGGTGGCGGAATTCACTCATGGTTACCTCATCTCCTTTATAAGAGAAACGTCCGATATGAGTGCCTCCATTTCCACCTTTGGCACTGATTTCCACCAAATGTAACTGGATACTATAATAAATGCGGTTACATTCTTCTATTTTCCCATTAGTATATTCTATAGTCATTAATTGCCATCTGCCATCTAATTTGCCATTGATGGGAGCTTTGTCACAACTGCTGATTCCCAGCATAAAGAGTATGAATAATAATATTTGTTTCATATGTTGATTGGGTTGACAGTTAAAATTTCTATTTATTGCCCGATTTGATAATTCCTTGTTTGCGGATAACCAGCATTCCACCATAATTATTTCCAAGTATGCTGCCGCGATCCATAGCTCCGGATACAGTGAAACTCCATCCTTTCAGTTGTTGTGGAGCATAAGTTACTTCAAACAAAGAGTTGAATTGTTTCTTGATCTCATTCAGAGGATTATCATAAGTACCCCAATGGCGGGAGTAGGAGAGCAGCATACGATAACTTAGCGACTGACAGGGGGAACCGCAGAATCCTATGTGATGTGCCAGTACACGATTGCTGATAAAAGTAATCTGTCCGTTCTTGTTGTAAATAGGTCCGGGAAGTAAAGGATTACCTATTCCCATTCCCCAATGCTGCCATCCTTGATAGAGGTAGTGATTATAATAATTATCTTTAGCACTGATTTGCTCTTCAAATTTCCCCCAAAAGGAATCATACAGCATAGGTCCGGTTTGATCTTTTGTTCCTAATCCTTCGTATACAAAAGTATCAATGAAGCGGTTTTTGGGAAAAGTTATTTCCAGTCCGATGTGTCCGTCTTTCCAACGTCCGTATTGGAAAAACATTTGGGAGTGGTCGTCGAAATAATGTTCATAATAGATCTTTACCTTCCACCGGTTAAGATAAGCTGTTGCGGCAAAATTCCAGCTACCGACATGGTTTCCGTAGATGTTTACTTGTTCGCCTTCGGGTGTGGTATCATCTCCGGCCATAGGAACCAATACACGCATAAAGTCAACAAACCGGGTAGGCATATCTATTACAGGCTCTTTTTGTCCTGCAATATATTGGTCTCCGCCAAATTGGGCGGACATTTGTATTCCTCCTTCAAATTCTACCGGAAAATGTTCTTTGTTTCCTACTTTGGCGAAAAGCGATTTACTGTGGTAAAGTACATCAATGGTATATGGGTTGCCTATGGAGGTGAAATGTTCCTGCCATTTGTCATCAGTAAAACGTCCATAGGCTATGTGTCCTTTCAAATGAAGCCATTTATGGGTACCTGGTATGGCTACATAATTGGGAACTTCCAGGCGTATTTGGGGAATGGGGCGGGCATTATTTGATTCTACCATACCTCCGCTGCTTAACTTGGAATTCTTTAATTCGGGCAAGCGTTCTTTGCTGCCGATACTCAGGTTCAACCATCGGTAACTGAGGTCTGCATAGGCTTGTTGGATGATGAAGGAGGAGGTGAAATTGTAGGCGGTTGCCAAATCCAGTCCTGCACTGAAGCTGAAATGTTGGTTTAATGGCATTGTATGTGCAATCCCTGCCCGTAAATAACCATTTTCGGTATTGGCAGAAGATAAACCTTGCCTGTTGGCAGTAAGCCACATCGGCGCATAGGTTCCTTTACCCGATGTTCCTCCCATCTCAACGGTATATTCTGTTTTGACAGGGAGTTGGGCATTGGTGTGCTGCGTAATAGATATTAACAGAAATTGTAATAAGAATATTTGTATTTTCTTCATTTAGTTTATGTATTTGGGTGTAGATATATTAATAACACTTCTACAAAATATCATGGCATATGAAGTGATTATACTCTATCATCTTCATATGCCATTTTTATTGTCATTTTTCTGTATATTCTACTATACTTTTATCGGGCAAGACATAAAATCTCGGAAGAAGTCTGCTGACCTCTTCTGATTCTTTTAGTAAACTTATATCATGCTGCTTTCACCGTTTTGTTCCTGATCCTGTCAAGCATCAGTATGGCGTTTTCCGTATGTATTCCGAAGAAAATCCGCAGGATTTCCCGCTTCCTGTTCCTTGCCTTTATTCTTGCGAGCGAGTAATGTTGCTTTTGAGAGTTCACTTCTAGGCACCTGGCTCATCTTTTGCCGCTCTTCCCTTGCGCACAAAGGATGTGGATATTCCATATCTTGTACAGAACTTTCTGTTGGCATTATTGGCATATATGGAATCGGCAGCCAGACATCTTACCTTAAGCCTTATACCCTCATTGAACGCCTTGAACGAGAGATGTTCGATGAACGATATATCGTCTATCTGTATATTATTGACCTTTGTACCGAACTCGACGGACTTGATTCCCTTGCCTCTGACGATGGGACGTACATAATGACGGTTAATATTGACGATACGGTCACTGACTTTTCGCCCTTCAAACATTTCCTTTTCCTGTACAAGAACCTTCCTGATGATGGAAAGATGTTTATGATAATCTTGGGTATATCGGAGTGAGGTTCCGTACTCTCTATGAATTTCACCCCTTTGATTGAGGAGTTTTTCAAGGAGTCTGATCACGCTTGAGCATTCTTGTCCTTGAAGCTCTCCTCTTTCTTTTCTTGCAGTAGGACAGATAGGATTCCGCCACATTCCTGTATTTGTTACGCGGACGCCTTATGCCAATCCCTGCAATATATGCCTGTAGAGCCATTCAATGCTTTCCAAAAGGAGTTTCATGTCCGTAAGAAAATGCATATGGTTCTCATAGCATGTGGCATCGGTCATGCAGACGTGAAGGTTATCAAGATAAGGTTTCCAGTGTGAAGCTAGGATCTCTTGGAAGAAATCAATGTCAAGGTGGGATGCTGTCGGATGCGACGAGGATGCCGAACAAATCCGTGGATCCCCGCCTTTTCATGAGACAGGGAGTGGCTGTCTGCCTAATTTTTCGCATCTGGGTAATGTGCCCACAGTTCCTTGTAGGTCTCGGCAAGTGCGCGGTGAGCTTCGTCAATCACTATCAGGTCTGACTTGTCATTTTCCACATCCTCCCAATGGTGTGACAGCCATTGGGAGGAACAGACCAATCCCTCCTCTTTCCGTATGCCGTACCGCACCACCGTATCTTCTATCTGTTCTACCAGTTCACGACGGTGGGTGGCAATCCACACACTTTGCCTTTGCCGTTCTTGCAAATGCTCATGAATGACCGACGCGAGCGAATGGAGTTTGCCTATACCTGTTGGCATTTGTACCATCATGTTTTTATTCAACCTCCACGTATCAGACACGCATAGCCTGATGCTCTGTTGGTAAGGGCAGAGAATGTTGGAATAAGACTTCATTGGATATTGTCATCAGCGTCATCCTTTGAATCCACTGGAACATTCCACGGCACATCCAAGAAACGGTGTCTTAAAGGAAGGTTACTTTCATTGTCCACGCAGAAATTTTCTATATCATAAAGTGAGTTCGTCTCAAATTCCATCAAGTCCTTTATCCGCTTTTCAATGTACCCATTGTTTATCTTGAAACGCTCTACGGCCAAGTCAAACTGTACCGTGTCGTTCTTGAGATCGCCGTCCACATAATACATCTTGGACATCATGTCCTTGTATGCCTTACCTTCCCTGTGGACTTCTATCGTACTTCTGTACGATTTTAATGCCATCTCCATGGAGTATAAGGCTTGATGTTCTGCCATTCAATCCAAGGCAACTGATCCCCACTCAACACAAGATATATTTTATTAAAAGATAGTGACAAGAAACGGAAACTATCCTACTTTTCATGGAATTATGTATAAATGACAACAAATTTAGTCAGAAATCATTTCAATAGTAATGCATTGATTATTGCCTAATATAACGTGAGTTCGAAATAAGAATAAATATATTTCACTTATAATTAGAAATATAGCGATAAAAGTATTAAATTTATAGTGCTGAATTATAACATTTAAACGATTACCACTATGTTTCCAGAGTCTAAAGTTACAGAGATTTATTGTATGGCCGATGATTTTTGCAAGGAATTTACATTGCAACAGGAAAAATATATGATTAAGGATATGAAGACCATGCATCGTAACAAACCCAACCGTATGAGTGATGCAGAGATTATGGTTATTCTAATCCTGTTTCACTCCGGTGGTTTCCGTTGTTTCAAGCATAACTACAAGGAGTATGTCTATAAACATCTGAAACACCTTTTTCCTCGTCAGGTTTCTTATAACCGTTTTGTGGAACTGGAGAAGGAGGTATTGCTTCCCATGACCATATTCATTAAAAAAGTACTGCTGGGAATTTGTACCGGCATCAGTTTCGTTGATTCCACTCCCTTATGTGTATGTCGTAACCAAAGAATCTTGATTCATAAGACATTTGAAGGGCTTGCCGAGCGTGGAAGATGTTCTATGGGGTGGTTCTTCGGATTCAAGCTGCATCTGATAATCAATGACAAAGGAGAGCTTCTCAATTTCATGTTCACGCCTGGAAACGTGGATGACCGGGAACCGTTGAAACAGGGTAAGTTTCTGGAAAACATCAAAGGAAAACTATGTGCAGACAAGGGATATATAGGTCAGGTTCTGTTTGAAAACCTTTTCCTTAATGGCATACAGCTTGTTACTAAAGTTAAAAATAATATGAGGAACTCACTGATGAGTATTGCCGACAAGATTTTGCTAAGAAAAAGAGCCTTGATTGAAACGGTCAATGACGAACTGAAGAACATCGCACAGATTGAACACTCAAGACATCGTTCATGCAGTAACTTTATAGCCAACTCCTTGTCGGCTATCGCGGCATACTGCTTTTTTGAAAAGAAGCCCGCCATTGACGTAAAGTTTGTCAATGACGGACAACTTGCTATTTTTTGATTTTATTTCGAACTCACGTTAATATATTTTTAATGTTTTTTTATTTATCCTTTCTTTCCATGCGACATCAAAAAGCCTGTATGAAAAATTATTGTCAATACATAGTATCAATTCCAACAGAGTACTTTTCTCTGAGCCGTTCGCTCCAACGATACAATTGACTTGTTATCTGCATGGAAACCGCAAAAGTATCATCCCCAAAACAAGAACAGTACATCTGATTTAGGAATTTTCTCCTTCATCTTGTTCGTTATCCATCCATTTCCATATGTTCTGTTCGGATGGCTCCATGGTACTTGCCGAAAGGATACTGTGTCCTTCATGTAATTTCTTTATTACTGAACTTCTTCCTGTTTTTAATTTTATTCCAATAATCTTTATAAATTCGAATAAATACTTGGTTACTTCAAGCACACTCTGAAATATATCCCAACAGACAAAAACCGATTGTCATACAGTGCTGCCACCACATTGATCCGGTCTTTCCACACCGAATAGTTTGTTCCCACGTTCCACACGCCGTCATAATATTCTCCCATCAGATTTAGTCCGTTCAACGCTTTATTCCAAAAATCATCTTCAGTACGATTGAAACGGTAATTTATGCCTACCGTCACGCCGTGTTCGTTGTCAAAATCCAAACCGTCAAACTGGATGACTGAAGCGTGTAAACCCAATGTTCCCCATTTCTCAAAAGTAAAATGCTTGGTAGCAGCTACATAGAAACGGGTCAGATGATTGGTGCTTTCTCCTACATCTTGAAATGTAAGGTCACCGCCGCCTGCACTCTCGTGACTACCCGGATCATTCGCTCCCAGCACGATTTGTGGTGTCCATTGCTGCCACCAACCTTCTTTCCACAGACGCAAACGCCCATGAAACGAACGGTCTTGATTGGTAAATTTGCCCCAAGTCTGCTGCGGCCAGTAATTGCTGCCATGAATGCCTTTTACCAGCGTACAGGTATAAGCTATTTCCAACCATGGAAACAGCGTAATGTTCAGATAGTAGTTATAAGTATAAGGTTTATACTCATCATGGGCATTCCAATAGGCATCACGATAAATATTGTGGTCTATCATGCTGCCACCAATCATGACAGTCTTGTCTTTCTGCATTTCGGCTGTAGGAGAATAAAGCAGCCCTGATGTGCCGTAGGTATGCTGACCCAACATATTGGTCACCAAACAGCACAATATAATAAAAGAATAAAAATATTTCATGGAAAGTCTTCAGATTTTTGATCTTTTTCATGCATTATTGACTTTTCAGAATTGCGTTTTTACAAATTAAAACAGATTCAATACTTTTTCTACGATGTGGTGCATGTCATAATACTTATACTCCGCAAGCCTTCCACCGAAGATAACGTTCGTTTCCTTATCCGCTAGCTCTTTGTATTTCAGATAAAGCGCATTGTTCTTTTCGTTATTCACCGGATAATAAGGCTCGCTGCCTTCCGTCCATTCCGAACTGTATTCACGTGATATGACCGTCTTAGGGCAATTGTCCACATCCGTGCCGAACATCTCAAAATGCTTGTGCTCGATGACCCGTGTGTAAGGCACTTCCCGTTCCGTATAGTTCACCACCGCATTGCCCTGATAGTTCGGAGTATCCAATGTTTCCATCTCAAACCGCACCGTGCGGTATTCCAGTTTGCCGAACCGATAACCGTAATATTCATCAATGGCTCCGGTAAACACCACCTTATCCGCCAGAGCTTCCAATTCTTCACGATGAGCAAAAAAATCACAGCCCAACCGTGTATCTGCTCCGTCCAGCAGACGCTCTATCAACACATTATATCCGCCGATGGGAATCCCCTGGTATTTGTCATTAAAATAGTTATTGTCGAAAACCAGACGCACGGGCAACCTCTTGATGATGAAAGCCGGAAGCTCCGTACATTTCCGTCCCCATTGCTTCTCGGTATAACCTTTTATCAGTTTCTCGTAAATGTCCTTGCCGATAAGCGTTTGCGCCTGTTCTTCCAAGTTGCGTGGCTCGCTTACACCGTCCGCTTTCATACGCGCAATGGCTTCTGCCTTCTGCTCTTCTATCTTCGCCTTGGCTTCGGCAGGGGTGGTCACGCCCCACATCTGGTAGAACGTGTTCATGTTGAACGGCAGGTTGTAGAGCTTTCCCTTGTTGTTTGCCACGGGTGAGTTGGTGTAGCGGTTGAACTCCACAATCGAGTTGACAAAGTCCCACACCTTCTTATCAGATGTATGGAAGATGTGCGCCCCGTACTTATGCACATGGATGCCTTCCACATCTTCACAATAAAGATTCCCACCCAAGTGTGGACGGCGGTCAACCACCAGACATTTTTTGCCCTGTTCCTTGGTTTTGTAGGCAAAGACAGAGCCGAACAGGCCTGCGCCTACTATTAGGTAATCGTAATGTTGCATGAATAATACTTAAATTTAATGTGTTTTTTTATTTTATAGGTTTATCGACTCTGCGTATACTTCTTGCCAAAGAATTTAGCTGCTAAAAAATATTTAATCTTTTGAGGCCAGTTCTCGTTTCCCATCTGTATCATCTTTATCTCCTTATGTGAATACCCCTTGGTCTCTATCCATACATCAAGCAGTAGTTCACTGATTCTGCCAAACAGACGGGCGTCAAAGGCAGACAAGGAGGAGAAATCTATCTGTTTTTCTACTTTAAATAGAATGTCAAACAGCCAAGCGCAATACTCATCCGCATAACTCTTTTTCATGATGAACATGTTGAACATGTGTCCCCAAGTTCTTTTCATCACTTCGTTGAAAGCAGGCAGGTATTCCGGATAGTCTTTTGCGATAATCGCTTTTGTCTTTTCCAAATGTGAAATATCATGTGTGTGCTCGTAATGCGACCATAGCGACTCTATATAGTATCTCCGCTTCTGTGGCAATATGATGTCATGTTCTTTGCATAGCGCTTGGGCTTCCTCCTTTGTCAGCAGACATTGCCACTTATCTTTTCCGTGTTTCATTCCGAGGTATCTGCGGTAATGCACCAACCCGATATAATCGGCTTTCAGATTCTTCCAAGCCCAATAGATAGCAGTCAATTCACTGTAATAAGGATTCTTCTCCGAGATATTATCTCCTTTATTATCAGGATGATAGCCTAAATCCAAATCGGGATGCAGAGCCTTTCCTACCTGTACGGGCAGGTACACGTCACTCTTAGGCATCTCACACTGCTTGTGAGCCGCCACCAAAATCTTGATGTTCATAAAAAAGTTGGAAAATATAGTTTTAGAAATCAGTTATTTCTAATTAGAAAGTGTATGGAATTAATGGATGCCACATGGCGTCCTCTATTTCTTCTGTATAATAATGGCTCTTGTTTTTTGTCTTTATCCGCTGATGAAGACAAAACTTATTTTAATTTATCTACAACACATGGTCCTTCATAAACGGGATTTTCATCGGAATATACATGCAGTCTGATGAATCAGAGTGTGAACAGCAGGAAGAAACCTATGAAATTTAAGATGGGTACAACCATCTCTTCATTTATATTCAAAAACTTATAAACGAAATTGATGAATACAGGATGCATCAGATAAATGCCAAAACAATAGGGTGCCAGTTTGTTAGCTATGTTCCAATTCATATTCAATGACTTAAATAAAAGGAACAAGGCTGAAGCCAAACAGATTACGACAGGAGTAGCGTAACCGTAAACGTCAAGTCTATAATAACATTTCGTGATAATAATCCCAATACATAGGATAATGATTACAATCAGAAGCATTTTGTTCCCATAAATCTTTTGTGGAATTTTCCAACACAACCAATATCCCAACAAATAGATAAACAAATAAGGAGTGGAAAAAATCATATACCCTGTCAATCCAACTCCCGCGGCATTCAAAGTCGGGAATAATGATGACAGGACAAACAAACAGTCCTAAAGCAGCCAGCCAATCCTTATTCGAAGCTTTCACTACAAACGGCTTGATAACAGGTGTAATCAGATAAAGCCCTATTAACATATACAGATACCACATGTGTGCCCACGAATGTCCTGTTGCGAAATGTATAATACTATTAATTTCCCCCCCCCCTCCCTGTTTGCTAAAATATGTTTCAATTAGGCACATAGGCAAGCCAAATATTACCAATGCCGAAACGATTCTTTTCACATATTTACGCCCAAACAAGCCAAAACCAACTTCTTTAGATGGGTTTAAGAATAAGGCGCCCGAAATCATGATAAAGACAGGGACACCGAATTGCATGGTATATTTATAACATGATAACCCAAATTGAGTATCAAGATTTGTGATTTCTCTCGCATCAAGTAATCTGGCACTGGTATGTAAAAAGACAACACTTAGAGTTGCCAATAAACGTAAACTGTTTAGATAATTGATTCGCATGATGAATACTTTCAATTAAAATATCTTCCTTCCACCCATTGCCCACTTAAAATAGCGTGAACAAAATAGAATGATAGGAATTTCTATTATCATAATTATGATACAACTTATAACGGCATAAATGTACCAAGCCCAAGAATAAAGTTCAAAAATCGGGAACTTATTAATAGTCATATTCAGTATGAAACCGTGTGTACACAATATAACAATCATACCGCAACTAAGCACATAAACCCACTTGTTCGGACGTTTCAATAAATGGGTTGAGACGATTGTCAATAGAGTTCCACACAGTCCGGTGAGATACATTAATAGAATATAATTCCCTACTTTACAGCCTTCTAATGAAGCAAAGCCATTGAAAAGAAAACCGATTATATAAAATACAAAGATCAGACCGATTGTCCAACGTTTGCGTTTTATCCAAGCTACTGTTTCTTTGTACTTTAATTTTAGCAGAAATCCAGCAAGGTAAAAAGGAAAACCAAGCAACGAACTGCCCAAATGAAAATAATTAGGTATTTGCGGAAAGTCCAATGTGTAATACAATGTCAGTGCTGTAATCCATATTATTTCTATAATAAGTAAAGACAAGAAATCTTCTCTGATTTTCAAGAGTAAGAACATAATGATTTTCATCCATATCAGGCTTAAGATAAACCAAGTCGGACCAACAGGAAGGTCCCCTAAGAATGTGCTTTCGAAAAAATCTTTTAAAAAGTCATATACCGTTACTATCAATCCATTTGTCTGTATATCCTTAATTTTCGTCAGCAAAGTCAACCCATTGAAGATGAAGAATGGAATCACTAATTGTTTTACAAGTGAAACACAAAACTTCCCCCCCCCAAAAAAAATCTTAATTTATGTAAAAAGCCTGATAGGAAGAAGAAAAGAGGCATGTGGAATGAGTAAATAATTCCCTTTAATAACAGCGTGTTGTCTTTAACATGCCCTAATACGACTAAGTACATCCTTATGGTTTTGGAATAATCCAACCAATGTAAACGTTCTTTTTTAGATACAATAACTTGACTATCATTATTCATAGCATTTTTCATTTAGATTCAAAAACATATCTCCATTTTTCATAGATAACTTTCGGAGATAAATGCTCTTTTATGAACTCTCTATGTTTAGAGCACTTTTGTCTGAAATCAGGATGTTCTATCATATAAACCATGGCTTCAGACAATTTGGAAATATTTTCTTTTTCAACTAAAATGCCGCCTCCTTCTGCCAACAATTGTGCGGGACCTTCTGGACAATCGAATGCTACAGAAGGCATTCCCAAACTCATCGCTTCCACTAAAACCATGGGGAAACCTTCATATCTGGACGATAATACAAAAAAGGCACTCTTTGCAAACTCCCCATTTATATTATCCGTATATCCCTTTAAAAATATGTTCCTTTGCAGGCCGAGAGTTTGAATCTGCGACTGTAATGCATCTTTCAATTCTCCTTCTCCGAATATGTTCAAATGCCAATCCGGATACTTATCAAACACGTCTTTTGCTGCAGATATCAGCATATCAAATCCTTTTTGAGGATGCAGACGTCCTACAGCAATGATGGTTTTACTAGTTAAATCCAGTTTAAAATCTTCTTTAGCGATTGCCATATTAGGGATAGTAACTACCTTATTTTGCGAAAGATGTTTGCAGAATTTCGTCTGGTCTTTATCTGTCAATACGATTATCTTTTTAAAGAAAGAATAAACAAAGCATCTTAAAGCCCTGACTGGTTTCGGATACAAGTCATACTTGAAATGTTCACATCCTAATACATCTTTAGATTCTCCTGCCAACCATAACAAAGTATTGGCAAAAAAATTCTGGCTGATAAAGACATTCTCTTCATTCTTGTTTATTTGTGACCTAAAAAAATGTTTTAATGCCTTTATGCTATGATAAAAAGAACGTAATCGAGCTATATATCCGCTATCTATAGGATAGGGTTCATTCGATAAATAAACGATTCCGACTTCTGTCACAGGCTGGTAAGTAATCTTTTCTTTCCCTCTGTTGAAAGAAATAATAGTTACTTTATGTCCCTTACTGACAAACAAATTGGATAAATTGACAGTCACCCTTTCTGTTCCGCCTGTTAAGGATATGTCTTGGATAAAAAAATAGATATTCATAATATTCAAAAATGAAATATTAATGCAGTCTCAAAAACTCATCATAATTCTGTTTGATGACCTTTAATAGGTTCATCGCCAGTGTTACATATTCTTCATTTTTCCGAATAATACGTGCCGTATCAAAATCCGACATTAGTTGAGGTATTTTATCTATAATAGAAGCGAGTTGATTCTTATCCTCCAAGATAAAATGATAGTTCTGCTGATTATAATCTTTCAAAATTCTATATGTCTTAGAATCTCCTGTAGACGAGAATCGGTCTTTCTCCCAATCAATAGCGATTACAGGTTTACAATTACGCAATGCAAACAAAGAGTCATGAAAACGTTCCGTTATGATGATGTCGCAATACCTGAATATACCCGCCCATTCTTTCGGCCCAATTGTGTCTATTCGAATATCGGCATATGGATTGTAAACAGACGATGCAACTGTATAACCTTTTCTTCTTATTAAATCAGCCAGTTCTTTACGGTAAGGGAAATTGGGACTGAAATTATAAAAGGCTATTTTCTTTCCTTTCAGCTTGCGGACATAAAATTCGGGTAATTGAAATTCGTTTATATCCAAATAATAAGAAGGATCAGGTTGTTTGTAGACCGGAACATTCACTTTCATTTTATTATTGAATAAATCCAATGTCAACCCGTCTCTTAATCCGATATAAATGAATCTTTCAGCAATACCTTTCAGTCTTTCCAGCAATTGTTTGTCATCCGAAAAATTGGCAGGTGATGCACTGGCAGCAAAAAAGAGATGCGGAGCCTTGCACAGTTCGCTTGAACCCCAGTTCAGGCCTAATTGCTGACTATTGCCTGTTACTTTTTCTAATATTGTATCACTCCCTACCACCACTAAATCATAATTCTGCAAGATAGCTTTAGCTTCGTTCACATCATAATCAAGCAAATCTATCGTTGGTGTATAGGCAAACACCTTTTTCTCTAATTTCCTGTATTTCAACAGACGATAAGCCGCAAACGCCTTTTGAAGCAGGACATGTCCAATAAAATCTTTCTTTCCACGTTTCCCTTTATCCCATTTAAAATCAGGAAAACTAAGGTAATTGATTTCCGCATCAGGAAAGATTTTAAAAAGCCCAGTTCGCACTCCGTATGCTTGCATAAAGGTGCCTGGATTCAAGCCACGGGAGAAGGTAATAACGAGAATTTTCATATTGACAGGATTATAAATGGCTTTTGATTATTTTCTTGATACCTGACATAGCTGGTGCTTCTGCCAGCTTCATTCCCTGACGCATAATTTTGGATGTTTTTGTGAGTGTTGTTATCATTTCAAAGGCTTCACTTTCCTCCTTTGTGTTGGTAAATACCTCAAAAAACATTGGCTTGCCCGTATTTTCAGTTACCAAAAACCTTTTGTAGACCGCTTCAAACTCATCCTTATTGGATGCTGTTAAATATTCAAATCCCAGATTCTCCGCATAGGATTTTACTAATGTTTTAGATTGGTTTCCAAAATGTCCTTTCGCTGCTATAAACTTATCTGTATCATCACCAAACATAGAACTATAACAACTATAGTTTTTAAACTCTTGGCCAAGACCGTTATTCACTACAAGAATCCTGACATTGCCTTTAATGTCCCTATTACCAATGCTATTCATGTCGTAGAAAAACAACAAGTCTCCGAAAAAACCAAAGAATAATTTCTTGGGTTGAACTAAAGACGCTCCAATCATAGAAGAAACACCTCCATCTATGCCAAAGCCTCCCGTATTGCAATAGCCCAATACAGAATCCGGCACTTCAAAATAATTCCAAGAGCGAATACTGTTACGAATACCCATGTGTATGACCGCTTTTTTAGGAATTTCTTTAGATAATTTTTGAGCTATCCACATATTTGAGAACGGGAGTTCTGGCATCGCATTCAATAAAGATTCATATTTGCCTTTCCATTCAGCATAAGTTGTATTAGATTGAGTTTTTTTCCCATGGATGTATGCAGAGAAAAACTCTAATTCTGTCATCTGGAAAACTTTGGTAGTCTTTCTAAATGTATCTCTTATTATGCCATCAGGATTAACTCTCCACATTTCTTTGGCTTTCAAAACGCAATTGGAAACATGTCCTATATGAATAATTAAATCTAAACCAGTTTCACCCTGTGAAACACTGCATTGTTCAGTTATTAGTGGAAACAACACACGGTATGCTCCTTTATAATTGCTTGTTTGATCACAAAATACCGCTCCATTGTAAATACTACAAAATGTATCTATAGCATCCAACAAACCAACATCCATTTTATCATGTGCCCCAACAAAAATCCCTACCTTTCCTTGTGGAATAGAAGGCATGACATCTTGTAACATGTAACGTTGAATCACTCGTATAGGGGCGATTTCCTTTACGGAAAAGTCTTTGTCATAAACAGTTGCTAAGTTGATGTGACAAGGACCTCCACCGTTAGATTTTAGCCCCAATATAGCTTTGTTTACTTTTACCATTACATCCCATTCGTCTTCTGGAGAATGTATAGTTTGAGCATACACACTCTCCAACGCGATGTCGTTTGGAAGATTGCTTCTATCTGTCACCTGATCCACATAATGTCCCACGTTTACATTGCTTCTACAGCATGTAATGGCTAATATAGGCAGTTGTCTGTAATAAGCTTCTGTTAGCCCCGGCATATAATTGCGTGAAGATGTTGCACCAGTACATGTTATTACAACAGGCTCCTTCATTTCGGCCACCATTCCACATGCCATATAAGCAGCTGACCGCTCATCCACGCAAGAATACATCTCAAAATAAGGGTCATTCTGGATGCTTGCTACTAAAGACACATCTGTTGCACCTGGAGAGGCTATCACACGTTTTATGCCGTGAGCCTTTAAGAGATATATCACTATTTGGATATTTCTTTCTGCTGTATAATATTTGCTATTCATGATGTTCTAAAAAATAATATTATGATTTTATTACCTTTTTCAAAAAATGCAATGCCTTTTTTGAAACCACATACGATACGATATAGCGGAAAGACAGATATTCCAGCTTATGTTTCAAGCCTGGTATTTCAGTTAAACTTGTATTTTCTTTCAATATCTTGTCCCAATATGCTTGAAGTTTCCAATCAATATCTTTAAAAGAAATGTTTGACAAAAATTCATCAACACATTTAGGAATACCTTCCATAACATCTTTGTATTCCATTCCTCCTGTAATATTATTGATTTTGGAATTGTCAAATATGCGATTATATATCCGATCGTAAATATAAATAGGTTCCTTTAGCGGCATTGATCTCACATATTTTATGTTCATGGAAAAGCCTTTTGTTGCTAAAGCCTTTTTATATATTTCTATTATTTCGTTCCAACTATGTTGTTTGGATTGCATGATTTGGTACATATTTCCTTTCGCCTCCGGATTCCCAATCAAACATGATATGCAGAAAGCTACATCATCTCCAAAAGTGTACGTTGTCTTCTTGGATGCCACATCCAAAGGAAACAATACACTTTTCCCATGAAGAACTCTATACAGCCACAATTCCTTTGGAAAGAATCCCAAATCCATTCTGTAACTATCATAAGTCATATAGGGGCGAATACATGTCCAATTATCTTTTCCACTGATTTTCAACAAGTCTTCCTGTCTTGCCTTAGCCAAAGCGTAGTCATCTGACCTGATAAAATCTTTATCGGCAACTTTATCCACTAAGCGGGGAGACTCTTCCGTTAAAGGTGTTTCACTTGCTGCATATACTCTGGAAGAACTTAAAAACACATATTGAGCAGTATTGGCTAACAATAATTGATATCTCTTCTTAAATTCCTCTGTTCCATAATGCATAAAATCTATTATGGCAAGCCATTTCTCGTTTTTAAGTATTGATTTTAAAAAGTTATCGTTATGGGCGTCCCCTTGATAATATGTAACGTTGTCTGTGGACTTATGTACTTTTCTGCTTGTAACGCATACATGATAGGAAGCCGATAACCTTTTGACCAAAAACTTCCCCATAGCGCCAGTTCCTCCCAAAATAAGAATATTTTCCATAGAAAATCAATTATGATATAGCATTAAAATAATCAATATATTTTTCTGCAACACTTTTTACGGAATAGTTGGTTTCTGTATAATCTCTAAGCCTTTCTTTCAATGCAAGATATTTATCACCATTCAATTTTACTACCTTCACAATTGTTTCTATAAGACTTTCGAGATTGTTACGTTTAAATAAAAATCCATTTTCTCCGTCAACGACTCTCTCCTTAAAACCATCAATGTCACTTGCTATAACGGGTAAATTATAATTGTAAGCGATCATGTGCGGACCGCTTTGTGCCACATCTTCATAAGGCAAAACCAAATAGTCGCTTTTGGTAAATAATTCAGGGATTTCCTCATCGTCTATTCGCCTGAACTCAGCTGTGATGTTAGATGTGTTTCCTATCATTTCACGATAGAAATCTTTTTCCACACATTTACCACATATGTGCAAGTGTATTTTTGAAGCAGCTTTTTCAGGTAACGATTGCACAGCTTGAATCAGTAAATCCAAACGTTTATTGGCTACTATATTCCCAAAAAATAATAGGTTCGTTTTTGAGGGGTCAAAATGAAAATGATCAGTTCTCACTTCACCAAAGTCTTTTATCGCCATTGGAGCATAAAAGAAGGATTTATGAGGATAATGCATATGAAACCAATGAGCCGTATGCATGGAAAACATTTGAAAATAATTGCAACGGTGGAAAATGTATTTCACCTCTACCTTTAAAGACATAGGCCACACGGGATAGGGATTAACGTTATGAGCAGCATGAATTACAGGTTTATCCTTTGCATAATGAAGTAATGCCGTATAATACATAAGTCCAAGTGCATCACTATAAATAAGGTCGTAATCTTGTAAGTTGATTTTCTTTAGATAATTACTAACCTCTACATAAGTTCTTGGATCTTTATTCCTATAATGCAGATTTAGAATCTCATAATCTGAATGTGGAGGCACCTTTGCGCTTGAAGGCATTTGGAGAATAGTCCAAAAAATATTGAGGTGGTATTTCTCTCGTATATAAGGAACTAACTGGCGGTCTACATCAATGAAATAGCTCGCTGTAAACCAAACGATTTTCTTTACCATACTTTCGTGTTCTTTAAATTGAATGATTCTTCTACCTGACTTAAGTTTCCCAATAAGACATCTTATAGCCTTATATGACATCTCTTCCCACTCTCTTTTATGATGGAAGATTTTTCAGGAACTACTACACAATCATTGGGCACTGATTTAACTACAATAGCACCAGCTCCTATCTCGGAATTGCGTCCAATGGTTATATCACCCAAAACTACAGCATGAGCCCAAACATGGACATTGTCTTCTAATACAGGTTCTTTTCTGTTTCGACTGCCTATTGTGACATTTTGACCTACAAGGCAATTTCTTCCAATTTTTTTGCATTAATGACAGTTCCCCATCCATGTCCTATGTATAATCCTCCATCACAATTACAAGATTTTGTCCAAATGCGAGGCGTGTTCAGTTCCGGCAACCAAAATAAAATGTATTTAGACCACATACCGACTCTCCAGTAAAAGATATTCCTGAATTCTTTGAATTTGAGCAAGAGATAAACCAAACAGAAAAGATTATTTCCATTCAATCCTTTTCTCTTTTTATAATGCAGTAAATCATCTTTCAACTTACCCCCCCCATTTGTATTTGTTAACATATATAATACGATGTGAAATAAGTATGGGACAAATCCCACCAATAAGAAAGTGCTCTTTATCAATTTTTTCATGATTAATGCTTAAAAGATTGTTGTAAATCAATTCTATATTTATATACGCACACCTAAGAGTTGCATTGTCCGAGTGGTAAGATTGTTAGTTATTCGATTAACGTATGGAGCCAATATAATGCTTGAAATTATTGATACAAAAGCCATTAAGATTCCATTTACATCAAGTAAAAAAAGTAAATGCTTAATCATTAAATGCAACACGTATATTTCCAATGTGTATTTCCCCATCCACTGTAGACAATTAAATAAATATGAGACATAAGGTTTAATTTTAAATAGCACAAGGCATATAATAGGAATAGTAAATAATTTTTCTGTCATGCTTGCATATTGCGCATAAAGCACGTTACTGTGCCTTAATGAATAAAACAAAAGATATAATGAAAGAGTTGTCACTATCAAGACCATCAAATTTACTTTCATTTTTCTATAACATAAATATCCGATTCCAATCCCCACAATAAACATTGTTTGTTTGGGCAATCCTATACTCACTAAATGATAATAAGTTGGCATATATAAATAGACTGTAATTGTTATTGATATCGATACTATAATTAATAATGCATACCGAAACCATATCCCATTTTTATTTGAAAAAATGAAATGAAACATCAATGGAAATAACGCATAATATAGTAATGAAACCGCAATATACCACATATTGCAATATTGTGTCTCACCTGGGAAAAAATATCCGATAGAAGTAATCCATCCTATAGCTTTGATTATAGTAATATCATCTCTCAAGAACATAAAAATGAGCACAAAAGGAAGTGCCATCAGCATATAAGGCAACCACATTCTCTTTATCCTTCTACAATAAAAACCAACAGTGTCTGAATTTTTAACATATGAATAATATAAACCGATTCCACTTAATAGAAGAAATCCTTGGGTGAAAACCATCTTCGATGATAATATGACGAAAGCAGAAGGAAAATGAAGCCAATTAAACAAGTGTGCGAATAAAACTTCGGTTATCGCAATACCCATAAGAATATTCCTGAATTGGCTAATCGATTGAAATTCGAATTTTTGGCGCAATATTTTTTTCATCTCTAAAAATTAATTCTGTTTCCTATAAAGAAGTTGCTCATCAGTCTTACGAATCTTTCCTTTTTGCCTGACAACGCAATGCACATATACCATATTAATCGGAGGAGATTGAACATATCTTCTATTAACAACACAATGATTCTTGGCATCAAAGGCTTATATTTCATAGCCATTCTATGAATGTATTTGTAATAACAATACAAATGCCTTCTCACAGGCAAAGTAACATATCGAGGAGCAGGGTAATTAGACAATTTCAGATAACGTTTGTAGTATTTACTTCCTGGGCATGGAGCTTTATACCAGGGTTTAAAAATCTCAGAACAATAATGGATTACAGCAGGGCAAAATGCTGAATCTGCAAAATGATATGACCTGAATAGAGGAGAGTATTGTATGCCTACTGGGTTATGATTCCACTTGGGAGGAAGCATAAACCAATGATCCTTTAAAACGTAATTTAATACATCCTGATCATGTAAGTAAACAGGTTCTCTTTTCCTTTTTGCAAACTCTAACAATTGAGATTCAATGTTGTTTTTTCGCCAATATTCTAAGTTAACCAGCATAATGCCTGAACAAAATGTATGAGTCTCCGTGGAAAGATGCAATTGCATTTGATGTTGATTATTATAAGGCATCGGGTCAAGAACTGCCGCCAATGCATAGTTATCAAGCTCTATATCAAACAATTCTTTTATCTTGCCTAATACTATCATGTCGCAATCCAAGTATAACACCTTATCAACATCCCTCAATATAGAAGAAAGTAATAGACGATAATAAGCAGCTTTGGTCAAAGGACGTTTAGACCTAAATTGTACACCATCCAAAACACTTTCGTCAACGGCATGAAATAGAACCTGCTGCTGATATCTTACAGATAAATCTTTAATTAATTGCCTATTGGTTTCGGACAGATTACCACAAAGTACATGAACAGTTATTTCTTCATCTTTGTTATTTTCAAACAAAGAGCACAGCATTGCAGTGCAGTGCTGAGCGTAATTATCATCTGTATTACAAGTAATGTTATACATGTTATTCTATATTTAGGAACAATTATGCAGAATATTTATAAATATTATGACTCCAATTCATTTCGCAGATACTGTAAACTATTGGCCTTTAGCTTCCCAAGCTTTTCGTATACCAAGCCATAATCGATTACTCTTTGAGATGGTATTGGGGATTTGCAAGACAACAGGCAATCCGTAAGGTTTAAATCTTTTAGTAAAGAAATGGCACGGGCTGAATTTTTCTCGAATGATGCCCAAAAAGGCTTTCTATATATCAAAGCAAATGCAAGGCCGTGAAAAGAAGAAGTAAAAACAATCTCTGCGTTACGAATGAGTTCTACAAAGCCATCAGCCGACAAAATACTTATGTCAGAATCAGTTTCCTTACTTAAAGCATGTCCATAGATGCATTTTAATTTTAGATTATTTTTCAAGACATAAGAATTGATTTCCTCCTTGGAAAATGCATTTTGTTGCAAATCATAGAATAATGCATATCTTTCTTGAGGCGCATGGCAGCTGGGAAATAGAGAATTCCATTCATTGAAAGTTAACAATAATGTAGGGTCTAAACAACTACAAACGCTTGAAATACCTAAAGAACGAAGCTCATGAGCCAAACTTTCTTCACGGACAGAAATGCTATCTAAGTGAGAAACCAAATGTATTAATTTGCTTTGGTCATTTATTGTTGAAGGAAAAACATCCATACTTGCGGCATAAGCAATATGTTTATTAGTCTTGATTTGATTATCTCCAAAATAAATTGGATTATAATCATTCAGTTCTGGCTGTTTGCGCCAGATTTGATCGCTTCCATATATTACAGTGTCAAAACTGTCACTAAAAGGCAGACAATATGGTTCTATATATATATGTATAAAATCCAGCATAATTTCCCTTCGCTTAGATTTATTCTTATATGTCAATATAAGGTCTTTCAAGTAACCCAATGAAGATTTTATATGCTTTATATTTAGCATATTGGAATTGAACATTGCATACATGCGTCTGTGATAATCAGGCCAGTAATCAATATAATATGCATCATGCCCCATTTTTTTTAAAACAATACGTGTGGCAATCGCTTGCAAGAGAGCACCATAATTATGGCTACGATGATAAGTGAGAATTCCTATTTTCATTTATTATATCGCATTTTACTTGTATAATAGTTTGAAGTTATTCCATAAATAAAACAAATTATCCATGAGAACCAAAAAGGATAGCTTCTTTGTAAATATATTAAGACTATGAACAAAAGGCAGCAAAAAGCAAATTTTTTATCTTTACTCATCAAGACATAAACAAAATAAAACAATACTGATACAATCGTACCAATTAATCCATAACGACATATTGATAGCATATAGCCTGCACCACGTGAACCACTTTCGAATAACCATTGCATTGTTTCTTTAGGATATCCCCATAACATTGTGTCTGTGTCGTTCCACAAAGCTGCATAATATACTTCTATCAATCCAAAGACACGATTGTTTCCAGTAATCCCCTTATCCTTATCATATTCCAAACGTGAAAGGATTTTTTCATATACAATGTTGTCTCCGCCATTGTAGTACATGCCAAAACTATAAATCACTAAAAATAGCAACAAGATTAACAGCAGATATTTTTCTCCTATTTTTCCCCGATAAAACATGTAAATTATAAAGCCTAAAACAAGTAATATATATCCTGCCAAGGAAAGAGAAAAGATTAAACCCGTCAAAATGAACCACATCCCTTTTCTGCTAAAATCAAATTGATTGACAAAAATCAACAATGTGGAAATCATGCCTAAATGTCCAGGTTCAAGAAAGGGACCATTGAAGCGCTCTACGTAATCTCCAAATGTACTTTGCATATAAAATATGTAATTCTTGCAAACACCGTATCCACTATCTAACGCCCATGAGGTATCACTTGCCTGTTGGTATCCCAAATGAGGCAATCCAACTGTCGATACTAATGCATAAACAATCAAGCTTGGTATCATGAGATACCCATACCATTTTGTGATATATTCCAATAAATATACTTTATCTCTATCATTCAAGCATATTATAATAAAATAGGGTAGAAAAAAGAATACAGCAAAAACAGAAAGCTGGTATCCATAGAAAAAATGTCCAATAACGACTAAGGAAAAAGTAAGAATATTTATCTTCGCGTATGAAAATTTAATATCTCCTTTCCATATAGCTAACAGTGCCATTACACCGATAATTAGCTGCAGCTTATATCCACGTCCTTCCCAACCTATCCAAATGTTCATAGATAGAAGGAACAAAAGCAATATCAGAAAATATAAAATTTTTCTGCTTTGAGACATCACTAAAGGTGCTTTAGGAATATTAAGTTCGTGGTGATTAATCATTTTGTCAATTTAGTTTTTATTACAACGACAATCTTTTTTCTTAGAAAATCGCGTTCTGTTTTCGTGCATCCTACAAAAAATACCATAAATATGGTACAACACATAGAACAAAGAGAAGTAAATACGAACCCCGTAAAACCATTGTTTGTATATAGCTTTAATAAACATGGAAATATAGAGGAGAATAGTGCGACAACAATGACATTAATGTAAACGCTTTTAATAAAAGCTATAATTCTTATCGGAATATATTTACTTATCATATAAAGACGTACAAATAAAGCAATATTGCTAAGTACAATGGCTACGATAATAACTGATGCCGGAGAGTATCCTAACCAAAGAAATACATAACTTATTGGAATATTTAGGAATTGTATACTGCTTACTACAATCTGATAGGTTCGGACTTTTCCTGTAGCAAGAATTGTTGTTATTAAGCTATTTGACAAGATATCAACCATAGCTAACACCAAAATCAGACACACAAATGTTATTGCATATTCAGGAACTATGCCCAGCCATAAAGATAACACATAATCTGCATTTAATATGATAGGTAATGACAAAAATAACATCATATAAAAGGAAAAACGGCTTCCTTTAAAAATCAAATTGAGCATATAATCATAATCTCCACTGGCGTATGATTTCGTTATTTGTGGATTAATAGCCATTGTGAAATTAGTGATAAAGCCTTGCACTGTTGAATTGACTTTTGTGGCTATTGCTCGCGAAGCGTTGACGGCAGGTCCACAGAAGAGATTAATAATGATGTTTCCGCCATATTCTCTAAGTATCATAGAAGAGGAGCCTAAAAAGTTCCAACCAGCAAATCTAAACATTTTCTTCAGCAAGGACTTGTCTATAATTAGATGATATTCAGCTTCCTTGAAATTTCTTTTGCAATATACACCGTACGTAATCCTTATAATCAATCCTAAAATTACTACCAAAAAAGCATAAAAAATAAGTTTGTCAATGGGGCTTATAACAATACACATGGAAATCGCCAATTTTCCAACAGCTTCCAATATGCTAATATAGGCAAAAGCAGACATACGCTCATGAGCTATAATGACAGCATTATAAGGGATGCTGATAAGATTAATAATAAAAGCCATCAATGAAAACTGGTATACCCAAAATGCTGCAATCATTCTTGACTCTGGAATTACCATTTTAGCATGAAGAAACCAAAGTCCCAATGTTTCTGCTATGAGAAGAATGATGAAAGACAATACAAATTGAATGTTTACCGATGTTGAAAATATATTGTTTAAACTATCATTATCATTCTTCCCAATGGCAAAAGTTAAGAAGCGGCTAATCGCCGTAGACAAAGAACCGCTAATCATTGAAAACATTGTCACAACTCCACCAACGACATTATAGATTCCATAATCAACTACTCCTAATGCATTCAATATAACACGTGATGTGTATAAACTGATAAGCATAAGGAGAATCATTCTTATGTACAAAAGAAGTGTGTTTTTTACAATGCGTTTCCCTCTATTAACCTCATTAGACATAGATATCATCACATATAAAAGTCTGACAAATTGATTGTTTAGAAACCTTTAAATAGATATATATTTCGTGCAGAGCCTCCATGATTATTATCATTTACAAACATGATTCCATCATATGGAACATATATATTGTTAATGCATGGCTTACCAGATACCGTCACAGCCCCTGTATAAACAGGCCATCCATTATTCCCAATCAAAAAGACTAACAATCCCTTATCCGCATTGTTGATAATGAGATAATCGTTGGATTTTGCTATATGGGTAGGCCTCGGATCCCCGCCTGTTACAGTTGTAACATCATCCGATGGGACTAAAGAAAAATGTGGACTGGGATTATTAAAATCAGATAAGTCTATCGTCACAATTCCTCTTATATCGCTTTCAGTATTTATATAATTCCTATTTGTTGAAATGGTCAAATACGCATAAGGATAATCAATGGACACGTCAAAACTATAGGCTTTACCTGAAACATCCACACCATTGCATATTAGATTACTAAAATCATTAACGTACATAATTTCGACATTATTAACGTCTGTAACATCAGCAATGGTATACCCTAACATGTAATTACAAATTAAGACATAAACTCTTCCATTACGAGTAAAGAACTCACAATCCTGTGATTCTTTATAGCTGTCAGTCCTATAAGTATAGGTTAGTTTAGGACTTTCCGGGTCAGATATATCATAAACGTTAAAACCGTAAAAACATGTAAGAACAAGCCTGTTCTCATATATTTTAGCATCAATAGCCTTTAAATCAAGATTATATATTTTGCTAACTTCAAGTGTGTTTTTATTTAATATAGCCAATTTCCCATTTACATACGCAACGTCATCTATATTTGATTTGTCATAGTAATAATCATCAAAATAAATTATTGCGTTACTGCCAGAAGTAACTATTCCTGTTTGCAATTCATTAAATGTAATTGTTCCCGAGTTTGTCAAAACAACTTCACTAAACCAATTCGAAGCTTCCTTCTCTCTATACCAAAGCCTAACATTTCCTTCTGAGATTTGTATTTTGAAATTATACCATTCTGCCAACTTAAACCCTGACTTACCTGTTGCTATATTATTTGCAGTTTTCAAAGCAATATTATATTCAGAGTTACTTGCTGAGGAAAATACTAAAGACAATTTTGTATCCCCTGATAAAGATATTAAAGGAATCTCAACATCACTTGACGCGTGGTCTAATCTGCTCCAAAAAGACAGATAACCTTCATCTGTTACAGATGGTATATTATGAGTTAGTCTTGCCGCATTAGTGGAAGAATTACCATTAGTTTCCATACGAAGACTGTAATTACCTCGATTGGGACATGGAACTTCTGCGCTGCTAATCTCTGCATAACCCGAATGTTGATAGGAATCAAATTCTGCTAAAGTGTAAAAAACAAAGTTACGGAAAATATTCCCATTTTTCGGCAGTGCTGACCAATCTACTTTGCAATAGTCACCATAGTTGTTCCTATACTCAGACTTCAAAGCTGTTAAAGCCTCTTCTTCTGTAGCAAAAGTCTCACGAAATAAAACTGTAGAAGAGCCGTCAGCGGCTTGTATATTAATAGTATTTATATAATAGCCATTTTGATAAACAGCCTTATAAACATAAGCCTGTTTGATATTTTGATTCAGGTTTATGCTACTTATATGCAATGACTTAAAAAAAGCGTTTACATAATCATTCGAAGAAATACCATTGGCTCCAGCCCAATCATTGTAACTTCCTTGATAGCTTTCGAAAAACATCCGAGTTTTAGGCATTTCATTCTCTGTAGATCCTCCTGAAGATTGACGTAAGGGAACATATAGATAATCATCTTTTATTGCGATAGAACGAGCATACATGTCAGTACGATTATTTGTCAGTTTTTGTAACGACTGACCTTTAATTAAAGTAGGAGCATTTTCATTGCTATAATCAATAGCACGAACACCAAAGTTTCCTGAAGTATATAAAATAGTACCATCAAGAATCATTCCTTCATAACTCATAGATGAGGATTCTGTATAGGTAGAAATCAATTTAGCGGTCAATTCATCATCAGGCAATCCTGTGCCACTGCCTGTAAAACCTCCTGTTTCATCATTCACGTCGTAATGATAAGTATAGCCTGCACGCATATTCTTACCTTTTACAGCCGCAGTATACCAATTTTCATCACTGTCCACAAGGCGTATATTTATCTCATCTTCAGATAAATCTTGTGGAGGCATCATCATATATACGGTCAACAGTGAATCTTTCTCTACTTTTATGCCATTACCATATTCATTAAGCTTTACCGTCATTATAGAATCCGATACTGTTTCATTTACCAGACTAATATAAGGTGTCTCATCTGTGATATTAACCACACCATCATGCAACAACGTTTTTTCAGCATTGCTTTTTAATTCAAAACGAACCTGAGTATACTGGCTGCTTTTAGGTACTTTCAGTTTGTATTCGACAACACAACCCAAATGTTGGAAAGACAAAGCTACCGTTCCATTATTATTGGTTATTCCTTTAGCATACATATAGTCAAAGTCACCTAAACTGGAAAAATCTCCATTGCTCTTCATATTTTGCCCCAAATAGCTAACAGGAATAGCTGTTTTATCTAAGGATTGAATAGAAGAGCTATAAGGATAAAAGGCATAATAAGTACTATTTTCCAACAATTTGAATCCTGAGCCATTAAAATCCGCAGATATCCCATCTTCTGATATCGATTCATTATCAATATAAAAATTCGTCATGCCTTTTGAGCTAGAATAGACAGCGACAACATCTCCAACTTTCCAAGAAAATGCAGTTCCATTATCTGTTGGAGTTAAAATTGTCCGTGTAGAAACGCTATCTGCTGATATAAAGTTAGGCGCACTCATTTTTATGGATGCAGTGTTAGTTTCATCCAAAGAAAAATTATTTAACTCATCTTGACAGCTAAAAAAGACAAACGACAATCCTAAAAACAAACTATATTTCATTGTATGCATATTGAAAGAAAAAACACTCAGCATAGGAAATATCCCTTAGCGAAAAGACACTGATGAATTCCAAAACCGAGTAATAAAAAAACAATTTTGATGATTAACTTAGATTGTTGAAGCGAACATGTTCCTTACTTTCCGATAAACTATTGAAAGTATTTCATTTTTCTCAGTCTCTCCCCCAAATGTCCCGCGTATAAACTTTCTCTTTCACATCATCTAAACAAGCGTCATAGCGGTTGGCAATAATCGCCTGACTCTGTGCTTTAAATGCGTTCAGGTCGTTCACCACTTTACTACCGAAAAAAGTACTGCCATCCTGCAAAGTCGGTTCATAGATAATCACCTCTGCACCTTTTGCCTTTACCCGCTTCATCACACCTTGTATGGAGGATTGGCGGAAGTTATCGCTGTTCGATTTCATTGTCAGGCGGTAAACGCCGATAGTACACTTGTGCTCCTCGTTGGGGCTGAAATCTCCACGGTTGTAATAGTCATAGTAACCTGCCATGTGAAGTACACGGTCGGCAATGAAGTCTTTCCTTGTCCGGTTGCTTTCTACAATCGCTTGTATCAGGTTCTCCGGCACATCGGCATAGTTAGCAAGTAGCTGCTTGGTGTCCTTGGGCAGGCAATAGCCACCGTAGCCAAAGCTTGGGTTGTTGTAATGTGTGCCGATACGAGGGTCAAGGCATACACCGTTGATGATGGCTTGAGTGTTCAGGCCCTTCATTTCGGCATAGGTGTCAAGTTCATTGAAATAAGAAACACGCAGGGCAAGATAGGTGTTGGCAAAGAGTTTCACCGCCTCCGCTTCCGTCAGGCCCATGAAGAGGGTATCGATGTTCTCCTTTATCGCCCCTTCCTGTAGCAAGGCCGCAAAGGTACGGGCGGCTTCGTCAAGGCGTGCGTCGCCTTCGGGACGGCCCACGATGATGCGGCTGGGATAGAGGTTGTCATACAATGCCTTGCTTTCGCGCAGGAATTCGGGCGAGAAGATAACGTTCTCCGTGTCTAATTTCCTGCGCACACTTTCCGTGTAGCCCACAGGAATGGTACTTTTAATCACCATAACGGCACAAGGATTGACGCTCTTCACCAACTCAATGACTTCTTCTACATGGCTGGTGTCGAAGTAGTTCTTCACCGGGTCGTAGTTCGTCGGTGCGGCAATAACCACAAAGTCTGCGTCGGCATATGCCTTCGCTCCATCTAAGGTGGCAGTCAGGTTCAATTCTTTTTCAGTAAGATACTTCTCAATGTATTCGTCCTGTATGGGCGATTTACGCCGATTTATCAGTTCTACCTTTTCAGGAATCACGTCAACAGCCGTCACTTGGTGATGTTGTGCCAGCAGTGTGGCAATGGAAAGTCCTACGTAACCAGTTCCGGCTACGGCTATTTTTATATTCTTATCCATGATTATTATTTTATTTGTCTTTTCATGTGACCAATTGTATTTTCTCCGTCTTTTACTACAAGCATCCTCTCATGAATTCGCACTGAGAAACCATAAAAGGCCGTTTTTCCCGTATTAATGAAAGAAACTAGGTATGACATAATAAAGGTTTATTTCATCATTCTTGTTTACAATATAACCGTCTACCGCTACTTCTATTTCAGAACTGCCTTTCATATATTCTTTAATTGTCGGAAGCTATAAAGACTGTGACCACGGCTGCTGTAAATGACCAGAATTTGTAGGAAAGCTGTTTTGAAAATGCCTTTCTCATCATTCGATACATATTCATTATTCAGATTAATAATTTATTCACCGGCATTGCCACCCCGTTCAAACATCCCGATGTCCTTTCCATAAGTTTTATTCCGTCTCTCTAAACAATAGCCCGTGGTGTGGGGCAGGGGTATGTTATTAAGCATATGATCTTTTTTACTGGTTATGATTCACTACAATTTTTAATTCGTCGTGTGAAACCAGGCGTTTACAGCGAAGGGACTATTCAAAGTCACAAATTTACAAACGGAACTGGTGGACCACCCTTTATGGCAGTTTCACTAATACCTTGTTTCCGGATACCTTTGTTCCTGTGACATCGCCTTTCATGCTGATTTCTATATCAGAGTATTGCGGTTCAATCATCATTGTGCCGTCAATGGCAATGACACCCCACTGGCTGTAATTCTTCTCCACGGCGCAATACCGGCCTATGGGAGGCCTGACATTGCGGTATATCGGAGGAATGGTGATACGCTCACCGACTTTCAGCCCCCATTTCATCCCTGAACGGAACGGAACAGCCTCGCCTGACTTTTCCAGAAGCAGCCGCCTTTTTTTCAATTTCTCGGATTCCGCCATATTCCGTATCTCCCTCGCATGCTTTGCCAGTCGCTCCATCGCGGCCAAACATTTCTCTCCCTCCTCTGCCGGGAAGTGACATCCGATGTATTTTTTTTCCCCACAGTCTGTCACATGATAGTATTTCCCTCCGATGTCCGTCACGATGATGCTTCCATCCGCCAACCATCGGCATATCCAATAGTAACTGTCATGATCACCACAGAGGAGACAGGCATATCCCCATGGAAAACCAGCCATATGCGGATCGTCAATATAGCATTGGACGGAAGCATTATAATCAAAAATCGCCACATAGAACTTGTGGTCATAAATATAGCCGCCACTCAGGTTCAGTTTGCTTGCATACAGATTTTTTGTACGGCTATAATACATGCGACCGACTTTCAACATCTCCACATCCCCGAAACGCTTCACCTCAGGTTTTTCCCTGTATGACCGCAGGTTGTAAAGATCTATATAATCAGATCTGCCGTTCGGTTTCTGCACGGTCAGGAAATTGTTTCTCATGAATTTCATGGACTGGCAATACCCTTCCTTCCTTATAATCTCACCACAGGCGTTTACCAATCCGCAGTTCTTGTCCGAGAGCCTCACCGCTGCCATGTCATGCCGGATATCGAAGACTGTGACGAATACCGGGGCCGTAATCTTATTTCTTCCCCGGCACAGCCCCCATAACCCGCTGTTTTTATCGTGCCATGCTCTAAGTTCCGGCCTCTTGCAGGGATTAGGAGTTTTTTGCAAAGCTATAGCGGAAAGCAGCCTGTCATGGGAAACGATCATTTCCATACCGAAGTCCTGACATAAATCTTCCGCGGTGACAGTTTCCGGACTTGTTCCGTTTCCATGCCGGACGGTCCGTATTCCCCTTCCAGCCATATCCCCACGGAACATCGCTTCCCAGTCCCATGCCATGGTGGGCAGACCGAACACACGGTAAAGCCCCACGTTGTCTATCAGCACACATGTTTCCTTACCGGTTGATTTTCTCAGTCCGCGCCCGGCCTGTTGCAGATATTTGGCCAGCGAGAGTGTCGGGCGCGCCATCTGCACGAACTCCACATCGGGGCAGTCAAATCCCTCGCTGAAAACGTCCACATTTACCAGTACCTTTACTCTGCCTGTCTTGAAATCCTCCACCATCCGTCCGCGTTCAGCAGCCGGTGTGTGACTGTCTATGGCTGCGGCGTCCAGTCCTTTTCCACTGTAATACGCCGCGATGTTCCGCGCATGGTCGATACTGACGGCATAGACGATCCCCTTCTTCCCGTCTGCATACTCCAGAACGCTCCGGTATAACCGTTCGATGCTTGTGTGGCGATTCAGTACATCATTCATCTCCCTTATCTGATAATCACCGTCGGCACCGCGTTTTTCCAGCGAGTCTATTAACCGTTGCTCCCTGCTATTTGCACGTATCGAGACATAATCAAATGACGACAGCCATCCTTTCCTTATAAACTCCGCCACACTCCACGAGCATATCAGCGAGTCGAAAAGGTCTGTGAATCCAGAACGTCCCATCCGACAGGGAGTGGCGGTAAGTCCGAGAAACTTCGCTTCCGGACACCTGCTCCATAGTATCCGGTAAGTCCTTGCCTGCGCATGGTGCGCCTCGTCGATGATGACCAGTTCCGGTTTTTCCACCACATCATCGTAATGCCGTGTGAGCCATTGTATGGACATCACCCTGATGCACCCGTCAGTCAGACTTGTCCCGTATTTTGCAACGATCTCTTCAATCTGCGCCACAAGCTCCCTGCGGTGTGCGACGATCCAGACCGTCCTCTTTCCATCAGTGAGGAAACTGCTTACCACTGCCGCCAATACATGGGTCTTGCCGGTACCTGTGGGCATCTGCACCATCACGCTGCGATGCGTTAGCCACTCCTCCGAGAGACGGCGCATGATGTCTTTCTGATAGTCATGCAGACATACGGTTTTTGCCATATCGTTTTCGATTAAAGCTCCGGGAACAAGCGCTCTCGTTCCCGGAGCTCCCCCTGCACTTTTCACAAAGGACAAGGGTTCTAATCTAACATTAGTGCCGGCTATGTTCCATTTCCGGCCGGCAGACGGAAATAACAGGCTGCAAAAACAAAGTTTTTTAACTGCTAAATTACTAAGGATCCTCATCGAGAAGGATCGTTAAGAACAGCCCGTTTTACTAATAGGCATTCTTCTCGCCACGGAAGACATTCGCCACCGTCCTGTACATGATGTAAAGGTCCAGACCGAAGCTCCAGTGCTCCAAATACCAGATATCACCACGGATACGGCCCTCCATGTCTTTTAGTTCCTTCGTTTCCCCACGGAAACCCGTAACCTGGCTCCATCCCGTTATACCCGGTTTCACAAAATGCCGCACCATATATTTATTGATCAGCCTTGAATATTCCTGCGTATGGAGAAGCATGTGAGGACGAGGCCCCACGATACTCATATCCCCCAACAGCACATTGATAAACTGGGGCAGTTCATCTATATTCGTCTTACGCATTATATTGCCCCAGCGCGTCTTGCGGGGATCATGCTCCGTGGCCTGTATCCTGTCGGCATCTGCATTTACTTTCATACTGCGGAACTTGTAACAATAAAACTCCCTGCCGTTCAGCCCGTTCCGTTTCTGGCGGAAGAACAGCGGGCCGGGCATGGTCAATCCGGTCACTATCGCCACCACAATCAGAATAACCGGAAAAAGCGTACAAAGGAACACCGATGAGACTACTATGTCAAAGGTTCTTTTCAGCAGGCGGTTCCCCGGCCAACTTAAGGGATCGGGGCGAAGGCCCAGGTAAGGGACGTTCCCCATGATGTTGAACGACATACGGTGGTGGAGATAATTGCGCACATTGGGCACACTGAAGAAATGTACCAGATGGTTCTCGCAGTAATCAATCAGAGAAACGATGACCTCTCTGTCTTTTGAGGGCAGGCAGCAGAACAGGTAATGTACATAATCATGTTTCTCCAGATATTCCTGTACCTGCGCCGGCTGGCCCAAATACGGACATTCTACCGGGAAAGCAGGATTCGCCTGACCGTCAAAATAGCCCACGACCGAATAACCTGTATCTTCACTGCCCGACATCTCATGGTAGATTTTCAGGTTGTTGTCCGTACTTCCTACCAGTACTACAAAACGCGTATGTTTCTTGCTCATACGGTAAAGCCTGATGAGAAGGCGAAGAGTGAAACGGAACGAAACAAGACACAGAAACAGGAGGAAAAGGTACTCCAGCATGAACAGGGAGGCTATATCCGCATAGTTTCCTACAGAAAGGACCAGACCGCCCAGGAGGACAAACAGGAACATATTCTCAAGCACACGTTTCCATATCTGAAGGGAATGCACTTTCCTCCGGTGAAGCACTACTCCTGAATGGATGGCGCAAAGGGCGTAACATAACATCAGTGTAAGCATGATTTGCAGAACGGTGGTTCCACCAACCTGCAGGCTATCCCACTGCATCTCATTGGACAGCTTGCTGAAAAGCAGGAATAGCAGACCGCAAAGAAAGATCTCGGTGACAATCACAAAGGTCTCGATCAAGTGATTGTAGGATGCTAATTTGTCTTTCATGGTAGGTTGTCATCATCAGATCACATTATAAAAGTGATCTCCTGTTATTTTTTCATTCCATATCCATAGCCGTAACCATATTTATGACCATACCCGTAACCATACTTATGACCATACCCATAGCCACTCTTTCTTGAATTCAAATCAATACTATTAATAACCGTAGCCAATTTATCGAACTTCTTCTGATCCCGCAGCACATTAATATACTGATACCCCAACTTCGGAGTTACATCTGCACGACACACATACACGCACATATCAGCCACACGACCGGCAATAGCAGTATCGGTCACAATAGCAATAGGAGCCGTATCAAGAATAATGTAATCGTAACGCTCTTTCAATTTCTCTATTGCATCTTCCAGCACCGTACGCGCCATCAACTCTGTAGGATTGGGAGGAATAGGACCACCCGGAAGAATATCAAGATTAGGACTTACATCCGAATGTTGTATCATATCAAAAAGATTGGTATGCTCGGGGTCAGCCAGATAATTGGTAATACCTTCCGTACGATGGGACAGATTAAAGACCTTATTCAGCCCCGGCTTGCGGATATCCAAACCCACAATAACAACTTTCTTACCCATATAGGCCAGACTGACTGCCGTATTTCCAGCAATAAAAGACTTGCCTTCACCCGGCTGTGTGGATGTAAAAAGCACCACTCTCTGACTGGCACCAAGCATGAACAGCATATTGGTACGCAGACCACGAAAAGCCTCCTCCATCATACCGTTCTGATTCTCCTGAACCACAATGGCACCTTTTTCGGGCTTCTTACTTAAAGGAAGCTCACCCAAAATAGGAACATCCGTTATCTTCTCCACATCCTCGGCATTCTCTATCTTATATTTTAATAAATCCTTCAAATAAATAAGACCTACAGGAATACCCATACCCAATACAAGAGCAGTCAGCATAACGACCATCTTCTTAGGAGAAACCGGCTTTTTACTAGGAAGAGCAGCTTTGATGATACGTCCGTTATTAGCAGTGGATGCCAGGGTTATTGCGTTTTCCTCACGCTTCTGAAGCAACATAATGTAAAGGGTCGCCTTGATTTCCTGCTGGCGGGAGATAGTAAGAAATTCTTTCTCCTGCTGCGGCGCACTGCTGATCCTGCCTTCAAACTTCCGTGCCTGACGTTCAAGGTTGGACTGCGCTATCTGCAACCCTCTCAGTACACTGTTCACGGTAGTCTGCACATTGTGCCGCATGGACTCGATGCCCGTATTGATATTGATTACCGCAGGATTGTTTTCGGAAGAGGTACGGAGCAAACGCTTGCGTTCGATCAGCATCGTGTTATATTGGTTGATGATAGAACCCAAATTCTGGTCCTGCAACCCTACATTGGCGGGAATCACCTCGTTTGCATTCTTCGGGTTGTTCACATAGTTACGCAAGGACTCCACCAGTTTCAACTGGGTGGCATTCTCGGTCAGCTGCTGTTCATATTTCGAACTCTCCTCCAAAGCCAGACGGGCATCGCTGGTCAAATCGGTCAATCCGGAACGTTGCTTGAAATCGGCAAGTTCCGTTTCGGCAGTACCTAACTCCCGGTTGATAATGCCAATACGCTCGTCTATAAACTCCGCGGATTTTTGAGCCACTTCATTCTTCTCGTCATTCGCGTCCAGATTATAAAAGTCAATCAGACAATTGATGAAATCGATACCGCGCTGCTTTACCGTATTCTGCAAGCTGATGGCAGCAATTGTGGTAGTCTTCGAAGTGGGTTCCACTGACAAATTCTCTACATAACTTTCCGTCACATCTGTAGGAGAATTAACGTATGCCACCAGATTCATATCTTCTTCCAAAGGTGGGACCGAGTCGTTCTTTATAAAACTGAAAACTCCTACTGGAGTGGGGAAAACAGCCGGAATACTGTCAAAACTTACCTCAGTCTCCTGCTCCTCCTCGTCAAACATATATTCCACTTTTACATCCAATTTTCCATTCATGGTGTATTTTAGATGAAGCTTGGCCCCTTCTTCCAGATTGTCTGCCTCTTCAGGAGTCATATAAACTTTTACCGGAGTGGACTTATATAAAGGAGTGTTATAGCCGAACATACGTTCCTCGGCCACTGAAATATACAAATTCAAATGATTCACCACCTTTTTAATCAAGGTTCTTGACTTCAGGATTTCCACCTCATTGTCAAAATTGTTAGTCATGGAGAACATACCCAGATCCTGAAGGGCTCCCATAGGATTATTACTGCTTCCACCTTTCTTGTCACCTTCTTTGATGAGTACGGCCGCATCAACATTATAGACAGGAGCTTGATAGCGGAGATAGATGAAAGCAGATATAATACAAACCAGCACACTGGCTACAAACCACGGCCAATAGGCAAAGTATTTAAAAAACAAGGCATAAAGATCAACGTTCTCCTCACGTTGCTCGGTACCCGAAGGGGTGTTCTTCTGTTCGTCAGTCATATCAACAGTTTGTAATCAACAATTATATTTATGAGTTTTATTTCAGGATGGTTGCCAGAAGGCTTGCAAGAGATACCAAAATGGATGTAGCACTGATCCACATGCTGGTGCTGCTGCCAATGTCCGAGTTCTTGGCTTTTGTCTTATTGGGCGTTACATAGATGATATCGTTCTGGCGCAGGTAGTAATAGGGAGATACAACCAGCTCTGCATTATTAAGATTCAAATTGATAATCTCACGCTTGCCTTTTGCATCCTCACGAATCAGTTTCACATTGTCACGGACGCCATAAACGGTCATATCTCCCGCCATGGCAAGGGCTTCAAGGATATTTACCTTTTCATTTCCTACAGTAAAAGTACCCGGACGGTTCACCTCTCCCAATACCGAAATTTTGTAATTTGCCATACGGACTGTAACGATAGGACTCTCTTTCAGATAGGGCTGCAATTGCTCACGGATCAAATCTTCCGCCTCGTTTTTCGTAAGGCCGCCTACCTTCAGACGACCGATAACGGGGAAATCTATCTCACCCTTGTTATTTACCAGGTATTGCTGGAGAGTGGGTTGTGTGGTAGTATTAATATTGGTCAGGGCTGCATTCAGAGGAGTCTGTACCGTCAGGTTAAAAGGAGCGGCAGCCTGAGGATCACTCGTGTTCACAGTTATACTCAGCAAATCTTTCGGCATAATCTTTGCATCATAAAGGGGAAGATCTTCCCTGTAACTGTTCACGACCTCGGGATTCTGCATGTAAGGTACATTTTTATAGGAGGTGCAGCCTGCCAACAAGGCGGATGCCACAACAAACAATAATAGTTTCTTTAAAGTCTTCATATCAGTTTTTTCATTTATTATTCAATCATCTGCCAAACAGGCGCGAGAAAATACCCCTGCCGTGATTCTCCGAAACAGGAGATTCACCGGCATTACGTATCAAATCCGAAAAAGTGGTTCCGTCATGAATCATTCCATAAATAGTACCCCAATCGGGAAGGCCTCCCAAGTTGCGGTCATCTATAAAAAGATCGGCTTTGAGCTTGCGTGAGTAATGATTGTTACGCTCTTTCTCCTCCTCCGGATAGTCGCGGTTCACGGCATAAAATTCAAGACCGCGATCACGGCAAAAGGCAAGAGCCTCGTCAAGCAGACGCCCTTCACGCACTGTCCATAGAATCATCCTGTGATGTTCGTCACGCAATTTTTTCAATGTCTCAATGGCAAACGGCAACTCCCTGCCGATTGCCGGATACTTGTGCTCAACAATAGTACCGTCAAAGTCTACTGCTATGGTCATTGTGTGTATTATTTCTTGTAAATTATATAAATCATAATTGCTCAAATTACTCTGTCTTATTTAAATTTAGGAAGATATGTCATTGATGTTAATTTTAGTAAGATTATGCGTCAACAATCATGGAGATAACAAGTGAGCGTCATATTCCTTGTTGCCGGACATCAGCTGCTTCATTGTAGTTGAGACATATTCCTCCACGTTAAGTCCTACATTTTGCAAGTTTCAAAGAGTGCCCAAAAAGTCAATGCCGTTTCCACACTTTTCTGTTAGTATTAAATTACTGTATAATATATTATATTAAATAAGTAAATATTTCACAAAAAACATTATCAAATCCAATTGGTTTTAACTATCAACATACGGCTGCCTGAATAGAATCGACCGTTTCAAATAAAGAAGGAGCGGAAAAATTGGAAATGAAAGCCACAGGCAGTTCTGTCAGATAAGTTGTATATACTCGGGATTAACCTCCACTCCTACGGCAAGAAATCCTTCCAGTTCGACGAGCAGGCGTTTGACCTTGGAGCCCCGTGTCGTGAGCAGCCTTCCCTCGTATCCGCTGAGCGGTCCGCCCTTAATGCGGATCTTACGCCCATACATGGTTGGGGTAATTTCTTCCGGCAGGTAATACCTGGGGGATTCAGTGGCGTTCACGGCACGGATGAAACGTTCCATGTCCGTATCAGCCACCGTCATCGGCTCGCGCCACGTGCCACGCAGCCAGCGGTACTGGAGGGTAGGTGTCTTTTCCACGACGGCGTCAAGGTTGTTTTGTGTCTCATGCACGAAGAGCAAGTCCTGTATGAAGGGCACTTCCTCACGGATACGCATTCCCTTGCGGGTGACCAAGTGCCATTTCATAGGAACGAAGACCTCCATCTTCATTTCTTCCAGCAGCTTATAAGCGGGTACTTTGGCGTTTGCCCTTTTCAAGTCGCGCATTACGTACCACCTCATTCCTTTTTCGATCCTTGTAAATGCCGCCATTTCGCTTCAGGACATATTTATCAATCCTGCAAGATTGTGAATGTTTCTATCAATCAGGCGGTTATAAATACAGTTCGTAAAAGTTCGGGATTTCTCCCTGTTCTTGTTCCATTGCTTCATTCCCGATCAGAAATCTGCGTCTGTTTGCCATTATATCTGGCGGATTTTCAGGTGCGTTTGCACCTGCTTCTGTTGCACTTCTCTTCGTAAGAGATGAACAATGCGACATATATGAATAAAACGGTCTGATAATAAACACTTTGCCTTCTTCTAAAAAGCAGTTCGCTCAACAATCCGTTTTGCGGTTTTAAGGATCGGCTCGTGTCCCATTGTTATTTTTTTACTCATTTTGTGGTTATTCTCAATATTTTTCGTAATTTTGCATCCGGTTATTCATCTCTTACGAAGAGATCATAATTTTTGCTTAACATTTTATCATCCCTGAACATTCTTACATCCAAGATTATTCCGTGAACAAGTATTCCTTATTCAGGAGATTCTTTTTTCACTTCTCTCGAAAAGAAAGCGTCTGTCCGCTCGATATGTTTGTTATTCCCTGCATAAGGAATTTAAAATCAACCTGTTCGCCTTATCAATGGTGGCAGTGTCCAATGTGGTCAGATAGATCCTCGTTGTGTTTTCCGAATCATGTCCCATACTTTCGCTGATTACGGAAATCGGAATATTCTTACTCCGGGCCGCACTGGCCCAGGAATGACGGGCGACGTAATGGGTCAGGGGGACGGACAAGCCCAGTTCTTTTCCGATAGCTTTCAAATATCTGTTGATACGATGGGATGCGTTGATATATTGCTTTCTCTCGTCCATGCCCGGTCTGGCGATAATGGGAAGAAGGTACGGGGAGCCGGGAATATTGTAACGGTCCACGATCTCCTGCATGCACGGCTCCCATTTTACAAAAAGTTGTTGACCGGTTTTTTTCCGCCGGTATGAGAGGATGCCGTTGTTGAGATCCTTCTTTTTCAGGAACACCATATCGATCATGGACATCCCCCTTGTGTAAAAACTGAGAAGCAGCATGTCCCTTGCAAACCTCTTGGCCGGATGAAGTGACAGGTCCAATGTCATGAGCTGTTTTATCGCACGCAGGGGAACGGCCCGCTTCGTCGTTCTCTCGACTCCCGTATAGACATGTCTGAAGGGGAAACGCTGGATAACGAGTTCTTTCTCCACGGCACGGTTATATACCGCCCGCAGGTTGCGCATGTAAAAAGAGATGGTGTTCATGGAAACCCCGCCTGATTTCAGCCACGCCTCGTATGCGATCATCAGGTCGGAATCCATATCACAGGGCGGTATGTCCCTTCCCTCCATGAAACGCATGAAACTGTTAAGGGTAGAGGTGTAGGTCTCGCTTGTCCGTATCTTGCCCAGGCGTTTCAGACCGTTGGTGACCTCCCGCATAAATACGGAAAAAGACAGCCCGCAATGTCCATCGTAAAAGGCAGAGGTTACATCATCGGCGGTGAAAGTACCTCCCTTCCGTTCCAGAGCTGTGATGACATTCTCCAGACGGTCGGTATCTTCCGCTATTTTTTTATCCAATAGCAATAGATATTGTCGTCTGTCCTCATCGGATGACGCGATGACAATCCGGGAATGCCGCTTGCTCCATTCGGCAGGAAACAGCTTGCAAGAGGTGTTGATCTGCCTTGCCACACGTCCGTGAATCACTTGATAATAAACCGTACCCTCTCTGCCGTCCACAGAAGAAGGTCTGAATTTAATTTTTACTGTAGCCATAAACTCTCTGATTTAAAATTATACAGAATGCAAAATTATCAAAAGGTGGTAGCCCGTCTTTTGCTGGCGAGCCATGCAGTTATGTACCATCCGGTAAAATACCGTTCCTTGTCAGCCATCGGCTGCCGACGATCGGAATTTGACTTTCACCCTTGCCATATCATCTCCGCCTTTTTGAATTTCTGCCCCTGATCGAGTCGGCCTTGTTTCCCAGCTCCCTTGCCGCACGCTCCTTTAACCGTGCCTGCTCGATAAGGGCGGCCCGCTCGTGTACCGCTTCCTCGTAGGCTTCCACATCCTTGCGCATTTGGTTTATCTTGCCGTTGTCACGGTTGAATCCGAAAATATTTTCCAGTCCGGAGATATTTTCAGGCGATGCTTCGCCCTTCATCCTGATGTAGCGGTACTTCAGGTCGTTGTCGGCACGGTCGTAGTCCGGCTGTCTGGCCGCATGGAGGGCGACTGCCAGAACGATGACCATCGCGAACATCCCGGTGAAAGTCCAGAGTATACCTTTGGACTCGATGCTGACAGTATGGCGGTGCTCGTTGCGGATCTTTGCATTGTCACCGGCTGTCTTCAGCAGGGCCTTGATCTCCTCCGAGGTCTGCTCCCCGGTTTTTCTTATCCCGGCCAGGATTTCAGCGGTCCTGTCCGGCAACGGGTTCCTGCCGGACACGTCCTGCATGCTTTTGCTGACGGCGAGGAGCGTTCCGGCATATTGGCTGAACGATTTCCGGATTCCGTTCAAATCCCGTTCAAGCCCGTCCCTGATTTCCCGTAACATGACAATTCCGGTCTCACCGCCCGTTATCGCGTTATTTTTATCTACCGGGGCGGATGATAATATCTCCACTTTCTTCTCGATTCTTTCAAGACATCCGTAGATGCCTTCCAGATAATTTTCCTCTTTCATCTTTCAAAGTTTTTTCGTTATACATACTAGTTTACAACCCCCCTTCCTTTCCTGCGCTTCTTCTTTCTCCGCAGGCGTTCCGCCTCTTTCTCGTCCTCCGTCGGTGCCACCGACGGCATGAACACGCCACCCGTACCGGTGACTTCGACCAGGTTATCAATAAC
>Ga0129316_1000087_pt1 | contig 73650 bp, 59 predicted proteins | sample Cm1ome_2_FD_94429 | JGI IMG/M metagenome (GOLD analysis project Ga0129316, IMG submission 94429) | Eastern black-and-white colobus group fecal microbial communities from Wisconsin, USA - Cm1022B metagenome | ecosystem: Host-associated > Mammals > Digestive system > Large intestine > Fecal...
AGGATTTGGCTTCGGCAGGGATTGTAATGGCTTCACGGATTATCGCCACTTCAACCAAAACCCTTGTAACTCAATTCTATCACTATATCTTTCCGCATTTCACTTTTTTGTAGTAACTTTGCATTACTAATTTTAGGTTCAACTTAAGATTATTTGAGAAAAAATTGTCAATGCATCATTGACATTTCCATGGGATGGTGTTGCAGCACTATCCCATTTCTTTTTTAGACCAGGTGTGTTATTTCATAGGCATATTCTTTTTTAAGGGTTAATTAATTGTTATCACATTTGTCTCATCGTCCTTTGTATAAGTAAACTTATTATTGAGTTTCAATACTTTCAGTACATGTTCCACCCCATCTTTCGTGCGGAATTTACCTGTATAACGGTTCTTTAAAATCCGGGTATTGTTGACCACAATATCCACCCCATAATACAGTTTCAGTTTCTCTATCATATCACGTACGGATATATCATTAAAACAAAGCAAGCCCTCACGCCACAAAAAATAATCAGCCTCCTTGATGCGTCCTTTCACCAACCTATTGCCTCTCAAACTGGCCATTGTGTTCGATTCCAACCTCATTCCACTGTTATTCGAACTAGGCACTAAAATCTCGACAGCACCTTCCAACAAAGAAGTTTCCCATACACTATCCGCTGCATAAGCCATTACATTGAACTCTGTACCCAGCACCTTTACATTACACCTGTTCGTCTCTACAATAAAAGGCTGTTCCACATTCTTTGTCACCGCAAAATATCCTTCACCATCCAGTCTCACCTGACGGGTATCACCTTTAAAATCACCCGGGAAGGTCAAGGTACTGCGTGAGTTTAACCAGACTTTCGTACCATCCGTCAACCTCAATTCCGCCCGTTGGCCCGCCGGCACATAAATGGACTGCCATGTTTCGTCTTCCGGTACCTGATGTTTTCCTGTCCAATAATGTGTACCCAACAAGACGATCGCAAACACCGCTGCTATCTTGGCAGCTTCCATACATACTCCGCGTAATGAGAAATGTTTCCTTTCCCGGCTATTCTCCTCCGCCACAGGTTCCGTACGCCACAATGCCATGTCATGCAACTTCCGTTGTGCCATATATTCACGCATGTTCTCAGGATTTTCCTGTATCCATTCGGTCACACGCTGCTTTTCGGCTTCAGTAGCATTTCCGGCTATATATTTTTGCAATAATTCAGGATTCATATTCTATGCTGTTTTATTAGAAACGACTCAAGAAGGAACTACCCTAAAAGAAAATGAAGAAAAATATAAAAAAATCATTCTTACCCTTAAAGACATCCGTCCCCCCATCCGGTCGGGCTTAATAATAAAAGAAGAAATAAAATAAAGGAAGATAATCTTTTAAAGTCACCCGCAGTACTTTCAATGCTTTTGATATATGATATTCCACCCCCTTTACAGAGATTCCCATCTCTTCGGCAATCTCTTTATTGGATTTATTTTCAAAACGGCTCAAGATAAACGCCTGTCGCGTCTGTTCCGACAAGGTGCTTAAAGTAGTGCTGATGATTTTTTCCACCTCTTCCGAAAAAATCTCATCAGGATTGCACGCTTCCAAGGCAGACATACGGATAGACAATTCCTGCCGCTGCCAGTCTACCATCACCTCAAAGGCACTGCGTTTTACCTCCTCGTGCTTTAGATAGTCCAAAGCCTTGTTCTTCAAAATTGTCAGTAATAACGGTAAGATATATTTCTCTTCAACAGGCTCGGTCTTCAACTTTTCCCACAACTTTATTAATGCCTCGGAGGCAATATCTTCTGCTGCCAAATCATTATGAACGTATGATTTGGCAAAGAAAAAAGACTTCTTATAATAAGATGTATAGATGTCATTAAAAGAATTTCCAGACATTTTGCTCATTTGTATATCGGTTGTGCTTTTCATCCATATTACGATGGTAGAGCAAAGTTAGCAATAAACCTTTGATAAAAACAAAATTATCCTGTTAATTCTTTCTCCGAATAGCAGGTTATCACATAAAGCGTATCCTGAGACACATGTATCTCAGATTTCGCTTTATCAATGCAACATTTTCCTCCTTTATTTATTCTCCTGCAAAGTAAAACACCGGAACATCAGTTTGTCCTCATCAAAACAAGGATTCTGCTGATTGTTCAAAGAAAGATACAGGCCCTTTTTCCCGACAAAACACATGCGGTAGTGATAGGTATTGCCCGGGAATCGGGTCTCGCCTATAATCTCATACTTGTTGTTCAATACAATGATAGAGAACTCCTGTCCCGAAGCCTCTTCCATGGGAGACCTGCCCTTAGGAAACTGATAAGGCTGCAAGGCAAAACGATAGAAGACATCCCGATATTTGTCATAAAACAAATGATGATACTGAGGCTTTAAATATTCTTCCTGCAACCAGACTAGCAAATCTTTATAGGCATTATAAAGTTGGGGACGAACGCTGGGGAAATAACGGCTTTTGGCATTATAGGCACGAAGGTGCTTAAAGTCAGAAGATACAAAAATACTATCATATTGATAAAAGGACATGGCAACCTCTTCGCCCGTATAGGCATAACTGAAAGACGGATCGTATGATTTGTTTCTCATGATCTCTTCTTCACTGAAAATAGAGGGAAACTTTAATTCCGTTTTAGCCATTTTACCCGTGTTTAAATTAGCGTATGCAAACATAGAGATATTTTTCCAGTCTTCCGGTTTATGGGGATATCCAACTTTAGTTTGTTTGAAATACAAAATAGAATCTTGCAGAATGGCAGGTGAAGAATAATAGCTGGAGAAAGTGCTTAGGCAATAATCTTTAAAAAGTGCTTTTTTATCCTTTCTGTCCCAGTGCCATAACTGGATTTTTTTTTGTATATTGCCCTTATCATCTACCAGATAGAAACAGGTCGAATAAGTAGTAACGATAAAATGATTCATGTCCACAGGCCAGCTACCAAATATCGCAGGGATGCCATTAGGTCCTTCTTCATACAATGGAACGGTTTTAAACACACTGCGGTTTTCCACATCAAAGATCAAAGTACGGGGCTTTCCTCTCTCTCTATCATTTTGGAAAGACAGATATTCTTTTCCATGATCTTCAAACTGAAAGATGGCTTTGCTGTTATAATACGTGGAATCATCCAAGGAAAAGACAAGCGTATCAGCTCCTGCCAAAGATACTTGATCATCAAAAGCGACTGACGGATTTTGATGACAGGAGACGAAAGCAACCAATGTCAGAAAGGCTAAAGGCAGACAGTTGTTTTTCATAACCGTATGATTTAAGTGTTTCGTCCCCCAATTTACAAAAAAGAAAGGAACAAGCAAATCGTTCCGCCACTTTTCCCATTTATTTCTCCTTAGGCGATTCCCCTTGAAAAATCCTTCAAAAGCTTCAGCCCTTCCGCAAACCCTTTGCAGAAGGGCGTTCCGGCTGAAGGATCACACCGGAAAAAAGTTTCAGGCTGCGGAAGAATCCTTCAGCTTCACCAGCCGGTACACATTGCCATACTCGGTATGAATGCGTTGTATTCCTAATGCAACCATCATCCTGCCCAAGCGGCTCGGAGTCACCCCGCGCATGGCAGCCGGATAATGTTTCTGCAAATAATTGAACAAATCCGTCGTGGTATAGGGCTTGGACAACTCCCCTTCCTGTGGTACCCGGAAACAACGCAAAAACAGTTCCTGCTCGGCAGGCATTTTATAAAAATTCCGATTGCTATGCTGTATCTCCTTCTCTTCCTCTTCCGAGAACCAGTAACGCTCTCCCCCGACCAACTCCGCTTTCAACTGGGCGAACAACTGCGCATGATCGGGCGGTGTACAATCAATCTTATCATCCACTTCCGCACAGAGAAAACGGCGGCTTCCTGTGGGATCAGTCAGCAGATCCGTCATATTGGACGTACCGATGAAAGAGGCAATACGAGGCAGATGACTGAATGCCGGACGATGTGCCCTGCGGAAAGTCAGCGTGGTCATCTGCATCAGATTCTTCAAAACGGGCATCTGTCCGGCACGGTACTTGTCGAACTCATCCATGTTGATCAGCCCGAAAAGCGAAAGTTTCTGTTCACATCCACTCTCACTCGTCAGGTCGAACTTGTCTATATAATAAGGTGTAAGTTCCTTAGGCATCAAAATCTTGCAAAAAGAAGACTTGCGCTTCCCCTGCTCACGGCTCACCAACATAGGCGCCACCGCATTGGCGCAATCCTGCGCCTGCCCCAGCCATTGGGCGGCAACCCCCAGCATCCAGCGATGGAAACCTTTTGTCCACAATGGTTTACGCGATATACGCACGGCCAGCGGAGTTACACGATCCACTCCGTCCCACTGAGGCAAGTGATTCATATAATGCAGAAAAGGATGATAATTTTCCACCTTTCGGGAATGGAGCAGACGACTCACATCCTTATCCCAGCAGTTGATGCCGCCGGTACGCGCCTCCAGGCAGAATGTATTCAAATCACGTTGAACCACTATACCATACTCTTCATCCGGCATCTCTTTCCCGCGATACTCCGTCTGTTCGGTGAGAAGGTTATAACGGAAATCATACCGTGCGGTCAAAAAGCGCTGCAAAGCCTCCAGCATATTCTCCGGTTTCTTGCGCCCCGATTTGCCAGAAACCGCCTTTTCATCGATAGTTTCTGCCACGCCAGCTGTTTCGACAGCCGCTGGGAGAACAATTTCATCCACCGTTTCCGTAGCCGTTGAAGGCAACACCCCTTCCGCATTTCCGGTTTGCCCCACCGACTGCCCAGTAACCGGAGCCGTGCTTCTTCTCACGCTTTTACTCATTTTCATACTTTTTTTGCACCAGCTCAGTAATTTTTCCACTAATTTTTTCATCCTTTTTTATTCTTTAGGGTTGTGTAATACCACAAAGATAATATCCAAAACACCCGTTTGCAAGCATTTGCCGCGCATCACGGCCAAAAAGTGATTAAGTGAAAATAACCGGGAAATTATTCGTTTTTATCAGGACTATTTCATACTTTTGCACCGTCAAGCTGATCGTTTCACTAGAATGATGAAGTTTTATCACCCAAGTAATCCAATTTCATCACTCGAGTGATCTAGTTTCATCACCCAAGTGAAACAATCAACTTGAAAGGAAGCTGCAACAAACTCTTCCGTACAAGAAAGCATAAACAACCGGATAAAAACAAATAAGCGAATGGCTATCAAATTTGAATTTTATGAATCACCCAATACGATAGGTACGCGCAAGAAGCGCTATCATGCCCGTGTAGTAAACTGGCAGCGCATCAACACCGACTACCTGGCTCGGGAAATTCAATACGGATCCTCACTCACCGTGGCGGACATCAAGGCAACCATCATCTCGCTCAGCGAGAAACTGGCCTACTACTTGAAGGACGGCGCCCGGGTGCATATCGAAGGAATAGGATATTTCCACATCTCATTGACCTGCCCCGAGACACGGACGCCAAGCTCCACGCGTGCCAACAAGGTGAAATTCAAATCGGTGACATTCCGTGCGGACAAATACCTGAAGCATCAGTTGAGCGGCGTCAAGACCGAGCGTTCGAAATACAAACCGCACTCCATGCCGACAACCAAAGAAAGCATAGACGAGGCACTGACGGAATACTTCCAGACAAACAGCGTGCTGACACGCCGTAAGTTTGAATCGTTATGCGGACTGACACGCGCCACCGCAGGACGTTATATCGCCCAACTGGCGAAGGATAAAAAACTGCGCAATATCTCCATTCCACGTAACCCCATCTATGAACCGATGCCGGGCTTCTACGGAAAAGAGAAACTGCCCGAGCCAGTGAACGAAGCGGAAAACGTACCGGCAACAAACGGCACGGACCTGACAACGGAGTAATTATACAACGAAACAATTATAATAGAAAACTTCTACAAACGAAGCTCAAACCATAAAGAGCTGAAACTTCTACACTAGGCTGAAGGAATTCCGGGAGGAAATCCTTCAGCCGCTTTTCTTTATTGGCGGGCGTTTGCGAAGAGGCTGAAGGATTTGAAGGAAAAAACAGGGGAAACTCCGGGGAAGGTACTTTTCAGCCCACCAGCCACACCAGCATGGGCAAATAATCCTTTAAGGAAACACGAAGCAGCTTCAATGCCTGTTGGATGCGGTAAGCCACAGTCTGTGGCGACACATCCAGCACCTCGGCAATTTCTTTATAACTCAGTTCCTTAAAGCGATGCATCACGAAGGCCTCCCGATAACTGTCGGGCAGAGCAGCCATCGCCTCCTTTATTTTCCGGTCCAATTCCTCAAAACGACCATAATCCACTTCACACAATGCCACCTGTGTCCGCTCATAGAAGGCAGCTTCAGCTTTGGTTTTCACCTGTTCCCGTGTCAAGTGGTTCAAGACTCTCCGATAAGTCATTTTGAACAAATATTGACTCAATGAAGACTCGATTATCAAATCTTCACGATTCTCCCATAGCCATAACATCACCTCCTGAACAATCTCTTCGGCATCTTCCAGCGACACCAACCGGTGAGCATAAGCACACAGCATAGGATAGTACCTTCTGAATAAATGGTCAAAAGCATTACCATCCCCCTGTCGGAGAGCATTAAGCAAAGACAAGTCTTCGACGGTATGATTCATAGTATAATAACTGTTTTCCTTGCGCACAAAGATAATTGTTTTTATCGGAAAAAACTTTTTTTTGAAAAAAAAGCATTTTTCGTTTAGATACCTTTCATTCTCGCTTGTCTTAATAATATAAAGGAAAAAATTAAAGCATAATTTATGGAAAACCATACCGATATAGAAACTTTGTTAACTAAATATTTCGAAGGGAAGACCACTCCTCCGGAAAATGAACAGATAGAAGCCTGGCTGAATGCCGACGAGGAACATTTACATATAGCCAGGCAGCTGAATACGCTCTATCTGGCGGTGGACACACAGCATATCACCAAGAAAATAGATACGGAAAAGGCGTTAGATAAGGTAAAAAGCAAAACAAAAGTTAGAAACCTGTCTTGGTGGGGATGGACACAACGCATTGCGGCTATCCTGTCCGTTCCCCTCCTGATAGGTGTATTGGCCCTGTATCCGGGCAGACAGCAGCCGGTAGTCACCGCTCAAATGGTGGAAATAAAAACCAATGCAGGCATGACTACCTCCGTCCTGTTACCGGACAGCACGGTGGTTCACCTCAATTCGGAATCCTCCCTCCGCTATCCCACCTTTTTCGCCGACGATGTACGCCAAGTGGAATTAAACGGTGAAGCTTATTTCGATGTGACCCATCATCCCCGGAAACGATTCATCGTCTCCACCCCTCATCACTCGCAGGTGGAGGTGTACGGAACAAGTTTCAATGTGGAAGCATACGGTAATGAAACTCCCATTTCCACCACGCTTATCAAAGGTAGCGTAGGGTTTATTTATAAGAATAACAAAGGAAAATTTCAAAAGAGTATGCTCTCCCCCAGACAGAAGCTGGTTTATTCCCCGCAAACCGGGGATATCAAGTGCTACGCCACTTCGGGCGAATCGGAGATTTCATGGAAAGACGGCAAGCTTATCTTTAATGACACTCCGCTGGATGAAGTGCTGCACATGCTTGGGAAGCGGTTCAATGTGGAATTCGTACTATCCAACAAGGGGCTGAAAGACTGTTCGTTCACAGGAACATTCACCCATCAGCGTCTGGAGCGTATTATGGAATATTTCCGGATTTCCTCCCGCATACGCTGGCGGTATATCGACAGTGCAGATATAAAGACGGAAAAGTTGAAAATAGAAGTGTACTAATATACGTTTAACCCTTAATTTAAATACTGGAAAAATGAACAGACAACAGGCTCCCTGAACAAAAAACATACGGGAGGATATTGGCGTATCACCCCGTATGAAAAAATCATCTTTCAATGCTTGTTTGGCGACAAGCAAAGACAACATTTTATTAACTTTATCTCAATTACAAAATTATGAAAAATTATTTTAGCGTCCAATTATTTTGGATGATAAAGTCGTGTAGGTTAATCTTAAATAAAGCTCCATTACCTATGAAACTAAGTGTACTCTTTTTAATCTGTTCGCTAAGTATGACTTATGCGGCAGAGTCGTATGCGCAAAAGACCATGATCAGTCTTGAAGTGCGCAATGAAACAGTTGGCACTGTGTTGGAAAAGCTGAAAAAAGAATCGGGGTTTGATTTCTTCTTCAACAATAAACACGTAGATTTGAAACGTATTGTATCAGTTTCGGCAAACAACAATAATATATTCAAGATACTAGACCAGATTTTCGCAGGGACAAATGTGAAGTATTCGGTGCTTGAAAAGAAAATTATTCTTTCTACTGAGATTGTGCAAGGAATACAGCAAGGACAAAATAAGGTGACAGGTATTGTGAAAGATGCGAATGGCGAACCGATAATCGGTGCCAATGTCATCGTAAAAGGCCAGTCAACAGGTACAATCACAGATATAGACGGGCGGTTCGTTCTGGATGCTCCGAAAGATGCCGTTTTACAGATTACTTATATCGGGTATGTTTCTCAAGAGGTGAAAATTTCTGGAAAGAAAGAACTTAATGTGGTATTGAAGGAAGATACAGAAACTTTGGATGAAGTGGTGGTAGTAGGCTATGGTACGATGAAAAAAACAGATTTGACAGGAGCCGTCATGCAAGTAAAAACAAATGATATCAAATCAGTCACTACAGGTAATCCTTTACAAGCATTGCAAGGACGGGCACCAGGTGTTTCAGTCATGACTAATAATATTCCCGGTGAGTCACCAACCATGCGTATCCGTGGTTCCGGTTCTATTAGTGCGGGAAATGACCCTCTTTACGTAGTAGATGGTTTCCCTTTGATGAATGGTTCCATATCCGAAGTAAACGCTAACGATATCGCTTCTATTGAAGTACTTAAAGATGCATCTGCAACTGCTATTTATGGTTCCAGAGGGGCTAACGGAGTAGTAATGATAACTACCAAGACAGGTGCCAAAAACGCTAAAAACTTATCTTTCAATGCCACTTACGGTTTCCAAATGCCCGGGCGCTTGATAGAAACGATGAATCACGAGCAGTTTGTAGACTTTATAAACACTGCATACACTAATGCCAAAGGGAGACCTGTATATACAGCTGCCAATCCCGCTCCCGATATCCATACGGATTGGCAGGATGAGATTATTAAGGATAGCGCTCCTGTTCAAGATTATAGCATCTCTTTTGATGGAACAACAGGAGATACACAATATATGGTGTCAGGAGGTATGTTTCTACAGGATGGATTGATTTCCAGTGCCAAATTTGATAAATATACATTCCGTAGCAACATACAGCATAAATTCAATCGTTTCTTAACCATCGGTAGTCATCTGCAATATGCATATACCGAACAAGCCAAGGCTGGAATCGCAAATACAGCCGGTAGTCTTAGTTCCATTTGGAGAAGCGGATGGCCTACGTTGCCTGTTAAGAATGAAGATGGAAGTTTTGCAATACCAGCAGATAACCCAGCCATAGCCGGATTCTTCTCGGATGATGCAAGATGGAATCCTATAGCCAATTACGGTGAAGTCACCAACACTAGGACAACCAGCCGTTTGTTTGGAGATGTATATGCAGAAATTAAAATAACCAAAGACTTGACTTTTAAAACAAATTTCGGCATCGATATAGCCAATGTAAGAAATTACAACTATGGATCATCCAAACAGACAACAGCCACGGGATCAGGTAATGGAGGTAATGGATATATTAAAGAATTAAGCCGGATAACGGAAAATATCCTTACTTATACAAAAAACTGGGATGAACATCGTTTTTCTGCTACAGGAGTTTATTCATGGCAAGATTATGTATATGAAAATTTATCAATCAGTGGTAAAGGATTCCAAAATGATGAAACAGGCGCATGGGATATGGGATTGGCCAACCGCGAAACAATGAGCTACGCCAGTGGGAAATATGGTAACACCCTAATTTCATTTACCGGACGCTTTACCTATGCTTACAAAGACCGTTACCTGATGACAGCGACAGCACGTTATGACGGTTCTTCACGCTTCGGAACCAATAACAAATGGGGATTCTTCCCATCTGTTGGTTTAGGATGGCGCATTTCTGAAGAAGCTTTCTTGGCGAACAACAAGGTTATTACTAATCTAAAGCTACGTGGAAGCTATGGTATAACAGGGAATCAGGAAATAGGTAATTACAAATCATTGGCACAATTAAAATCGAAAAATTACATTTATAATGACGCACTCATGCAAGGATTTTATGAAACAATAGGGAATCCGGATTTAAAATGGGAACGCACGAAACAGTTCGATCTAGGTTTCGATTTGTCATTATGGAATAGAATTCATCTGAATGTCGATTATTATTCCCGCCGTACTTCAGATTTGTTATATGATGTACCTATTCCTTCTACTTCCGGTTTTTCTACTATGTTGAGCAATATTGGTATTGTCAGCAATAAAGGGGTGGAAATAGCATTATCCGGTCGTATTGTTGAGGCAAAAGATTTCAAACTGGATGCAACTGTCAATATAAGTAAGAACAAAAATGAAATCAAAGAACTATATAATGAGGTAGAATCAATAACCGTTACGTCTGGTTTAGGTCTAAGTAAATATTTAAAAGTCGGTGAATCATTACTTTCTATTTATGGATTAAAATCAGAAGGAATTATTAAAACAGAAGAGCAATTAGCAGCTTATCAGAAAATTGTTCCGACTGCCCAACTAGGAGATGAAATGTATGCCGATATTGATGATGACAAAGCAATAACTGCTAAAGACCAAATCAATATTGGTGAAACAGAGCCCAACTTCTTTTATGGAGTGGCCCTAAATCTTGAATATAAAAAATTCCATTTAGATATTTTAGGGCAAGGAGCGCACGATTTTGCAGCAGTTGGTGCTTCAAACTCAGATATGAAGATCGGGATTCATGGATATGGAGATAGTTTTAATTATCTATTGGTAGGTGAAAATCAAACAGATAATCGTTGCTCCCTGCCATCTAAATACGCCTATGAACGTATGTGGAGTCCATCTAATCCTAACGGTACATTCCCTAGAGCGGGAGCCTCCAACCTGTACTTATCAGACAGAAGCAATAGTGGATGGAATTATTTTATAATTAAAAGTATCGCTCTTTCTTATGATTTTGGAAATAATCCAATCAAAGGTATTAAAGGTATAAAGGGAATCAGCGCTTTCGTGAACTTACAGAACTTTATCACCTTTGCCAACCATAGAGGGTATAATCCTGAGAATGGCGATACAAGTAATCCTTGGATCAAGACCATAACCATTGGAGTAAATGCTAAATTTTAAGTAATCATTAAATTAACAATTATATGAGATCATTATTTTTCCATATAGATGCATCCAAAATAAAATGCCAAAGTATAAAAACAACAGTACTGGCTATCTTTGTTTCCATGTTTGCAGGATGTACAGATTTAACCGAGACTCCCTATACATTTATTGACCCGGGAAGTTATTACAAAACAGAAGAACAACTGAATACTGCATTGACCGGTGTTTATGCAGGTTTCCGCTCATTTGCATCCTATTGGGCTTTAATATACCAATTAGAAATTATGACTGAGCATTACTCTCCGGGACATACCAAACAAAATTCAAAAGCCTTGAAGGCATGGCAAAATGTAAACCAGTCAACCACTTACAATTTCCAAATTTGGGATAGCGGTTATGATGTGATCAATCGTGCCAATGTAATACTGGGACGCGGTGAAGGAGTCGATATGACAGAACAAGCACGGGCACAAATTTATGCACAAGTACGTTTTATGCGTGCTTACACCATGTTTACTATGTTACGCATTTATGGCGGATTGGCTATTCCTGAATCCTATACTTCCGGATTGGATGGGCTTGAAATTCCTCGTAAAACTGCCGATGAGACTTATGACTATATTATCCAGGACTTGGAATATTGCATAGCTAATCTGCCCACTCGTTCACAGTGGGGAAGCAGTGCCTATTACAAGGCAAGCAAAGGCGCCGCACAAGCATTATTGGGTGATGTATATTTAACACGTGGCTGTATGAATAATAACAATACATCCGATTTTCAGCAAGCAAAGAAATACCTGGGTGAAGTCATTGATTCACATGAATATGAACTTTTACCTGATTATAAAGACCTATGGTACTGGTATGTAGAAGACGCTGCAAAAAACACAAAAGAATCACTTTTTGAATGTCAATTCGGAACTAATGCCAACAATGAATTGCATTTATACTTTGGTGTCATGGATACACAAAAATCATTAGGCAGTAAACAATACCATCGTGCATCAGTTTCTCATCAAGCTTATTTTTCTTATCTGCCTGAAGACACACGTCTGTCATGTATGCTCACGGAATACTTAACTGATGCAGGAGAAAAACGCTATTGGGTTCCTGAAAACCATGGCTTTTATGGAGGTGTAACAGGTGGATGGCTCACTTCAGGTCCTGGAAATGTGAAATTCTACGATCGTACCGAAGCTGCCTACACCAGCGGTTGTGCCAAAGCAAACTTTATTTTAATTCGCTATTCAGATGTTCTTTTGAATTATGCTGAAGTGGAAAATTATCTGAATGGTCCTACATCTGATGCCTATGAAAAATTAAATGAAGTACATCAACGCTCGTTACCCACCCCCGTAACATCAGGGCTTTCAAAGGAAGCTTTTGATAAAGCCGTGTATCAGGAACGTTCATGGGAACTGTTGGGAGAGGGGCAATTGTACTTTGACGAGTTGCGCACCAATCGGTTGGGTAAAAATGTATATGAACATGTACGCAAATATTTTGATCTAGGGTATTATTTGTATGATAAGTTGCAATTTGTTCCACAACAGTCATTCTTATGGAAGATTCCCCAGACTTCATTGGATTCAAATCCGGCTTTAGAACAAAATCCTGATAATATATCCGATCCCAATTATCCTATCTGATTTGATAAACCATTTAAAAAGAGTCTGTTGGTTGTTAATTAACAGACTCTTTTTTATCAATTTCTAATTTTGTAAATAGTAAATAATCAAATATGAAATCATACGTTATTTTTTTATTTTTCTTATTTGTATTTAGTGCTCGACTGGCTGGCCAACATACTCTGCCCGTTACAATACTGCCATCAGCTCAGACTGGCTCACCCGGTGTAATGTCATTAAATGGCACATGGAAATTTATGATGCTGCCTTCCCTGCAAAGCGCCATACCCGACGGATGGATAAAAAGTGAATTTAATGATCTTGACTGGAATGAAATTCACGTACCGGGAAATTGGGAACCTCAAGGTTTTAAACAACCTGAATATGGACATGATTTAACAGCATGCATGGGATTATATCGCACTCGTTTTTCAATTCCTTCCGATTGGAAAAAGCAACGTGTCGTACTCCGTTTTGACGGAGTTCACATGGGATATGAATGTTGGGTTAATGGGCAATTTGCAGGAGATTACGGTAGTGGTTCCAATCCCTGTAATTTCGATATAACTCCATTTTTGCAGACTGGCAATAACACTTTGTGCGTGAAAGTAACGACTCGGAGTTTTGCCTGGAAGTTTGACACGATGGATAATTGGACTTTTTGCGGCATCAATCGAGATGTCACTTTATTCACGTTACCACATCAATATATTGAAGACATAACCTTTATTTCTGAGAACTGCATGGACAACGAAGCCGATATTCAGGTGCGTGTACAAACGCAAGGAAATATAGACAAAGCCATACTCCGATTGTCTGTTCAGGATGAAAATGGCCAGAGAATATCTGATTTTGAGCAAACTGTATCTGAAAATGGTATATGCGAAATAAAAAAACACCTTACCAATATACGTTTATGGACAGCGGAAACTCCAGTGCTATATATACTCGAGGCTTGCTTATGCAATACCAAAGGTGATATTTTACATCGTATTTCTCGTCGTGTGGGATTGCGTGAAGTCAAATCGGTTGGTCGTGAAATTACATTAAACGGAAAGCCGATACGGCTACGTGGTGTATGTGCAAGTGAAGTTCACCCTTATTTAGGCAGTGCTTATACAATGGAAGAATGGCAAAAGCAGCTCCTTCAAATGAAAAAGGCACATATAAATTTTATCCGTACAGCCCATTATCCCATGCACCCGGCATTTTATGATCTTTGTGACGAAATGGGCTTCTACGTTTGCAATGAAATCCCTTTAGCCTCAAGAGGTGGAGAATACCTTATAGACAGCAAGTATAATAAAGAGATAGAAGAACGCACAGCTACAACAATCGCTCGTGACAAAAACCATCCGAGTGTAATTATTTGGTCATTGGGTAATGAAAACAAGACTGTTGCAGGTTCTGTTGCAACATTAGTAAAAGAAATAGATCCGACCCGTCTTCGCGGTTTCCCTCAGACAATAGGCGTCATGATGAAAATGATGGAAAATCCTCATCCGGATATTAACGTATTAATGGGACATTATTTAAATGAAAAGCAGTTGGATATAGTGGCTCAAAAGGCTACACTTCCTTTTCTTCAAACAGAATATGCCCATTCCTTAGGGCTTGGTTTTGGAGAGTTTGAACAAAAATGGGAACGTATTTTAGATACTCCCGGATTTGCCGGCGGAGCCATTTGGTGTTGGATGGATGGAGCTGCTGTAACTAAGGCTCCTAAATATTCTTGGCTAAAAGGAATCATGCTGGATTCACTTCATTATCTGGACAGTTATGGATATATCAACCCTCCAGGTGCGCTTGAACGTAATAAAGAGGCAAATGATGGAATCATCTACGCAGAAGGAACTCCGCAGGAAGATTATTGGTTAGTGCGTAAATTATATAGTCCTGTACAAATCATGGAAGATACGTTACAATATCCTTTGCAGTTAACCATACAAAACAACTATGATTTCCGTACACTGAAAGGTTATAGTTTGCATTGGTCTTTACAGAATCTTAACAGGCAAGTGGCTTCCGGAAGTATTTCATTAGAAGCATCACCTAAAGCAAAAGAAAGATTTGAAATTCCTTCAAATCTTCCCCCAAATATACTGTATAATGATGTAATGTTATGTGTATCTGTTATAGATGAAAAAGGAACTTCCATCTATGAGCGGGCACTTCCTGTCAATTTGGGAAGGAAAGAGTATAAACAAATTATTCTTTCAGCCATACCCGATAAACAGATGACAGTTACAGTGACCAGTAAAGGAGATTTGGTTATTAAAGATAAAAAGAATGATAACGTACTAATGCAATCACCATTTTATTTGCGTGTTGGACGTGAATTTTCACAAGTATTAGAAAGCCGGACATCATCCAATATGTTTTGTTGGGAACCTTATATATTGAAACCGGAAATAAAGTCTTATAAAGTGCATAATACAGCAGAGGGACGTGAAACGAAGCTAAACTGTCAATGGAACCGTGTGGACAGTATCGGACAATATATTAGTGGTGAGGTTACTATTCTTGTGCATGACAATGGAGTTATAGCTATTGATTATATATTGGCAGCATCGCCTGAGGCACGTGGTAAATTAACAGAATGTGGCTTGACCTTAATGATGAGTCCGCAAATCAACACATTTCATTGGTTAGGACAAGGAATATACAGTTCTGTTCCGGGAAAGACCAAACATAATGAACGGGGAATATGGAGCCTGCATAAAGATGATTACAGGTTTTCCGGTAATCGAAGTCATGTAGAGCTATCTTTATTGTCTTCCTCCGATGAAACTGGAATAATAGTATGGGATGAACTTGGCAATATCGGTGTAGATAAAATGCATGGCAATATTATATTATCCCAAAATGTACATGTAGCTGGTTATGGGTCTAAATTTATTAATCCATGCCAGATGTTACCTTTACAAGATTTACATGATCGGAAAGGACGGATATTACTTCTTCCACGGAGCAAAAAAACTTTGCAGGATTCTGTAATTGAAATATTTTATAAGGATGGAATACTTCCACCAAGAGTCCCGGCTTGTCCATTTCTTAAGGGATATAGTTGGTAAATGTTCAATCATCCAAGAATTTTAAAAGGAGGTATCTGAGCGAATCAATAATTCTTCTGACATTCTGAACTAGTGAAGAATCTATTTACCTATATTGTATGTTTATAGATTCTTCACTATCATCTAGATATTATTTTTTATGAAAAGATAAAAGAATAGGATGAAATATCTATCATCCTTGTTGTTCCTCTTATTGAAAGCAGGAACAGCCACTGCTCAAAACAATTTAGTAGTCAACGGTATTGATGACAAGAGAGATATTGTCAATGCACATGGCGCTTGTATTGTGGAAGAAAACGGAAGATATTATCTTTTTGGAGAATGGAAATCGGACAAAAGTAACGCTTTCCCCGGCTTCTCATGTTATTCTTCGGATGACCTTGTAAACTGGAAATTCGAGAGCATTGTCCTTAGGGTCCAACCCGAAGGCATCCTCGGCCCCAATCGCGTAGGTGAGCGTGTAAAAGTGATGAAATGCCCTAAGACGGGCGAGTATATCATGCTGATGCATGCCGATGATATGGGATACAAGGACCCTTATATCGGTTTAGTCACCTGCAAAACGATTGCAGGTGACTATCAGTTGTAGGGACCGTCTCTATAAGGGACAACCGGTAAAACGCTGGGATATGGGAACTTTTCAGGACACCGATGGAAAAGGATATTTACTGACTCATCATGGTCCTGTTTATCGTTTAAGTAATGATTACCGTTCGATAGAGGGTAAAGTGGAGCACATTAAAGGCATGGGTGAATCGCCGGCCATGTTCAAAAAGAATGGTGTCTATTTCATGCTTACCTCAAACCTGACCAGTTAAAAAAATGACAACCTCTATTTTACGGCTCCCCAGATAGAAGGCCCTTGGACGAAACAAGGACTGTTCTGTCCGGAAGGTAAACCAACCTACAATTCGCAAAGTACATTTGTATATTAAACTCATAGTTCTAAAATTCTTAATTTTAATTTGACGTTTTTCCCAGGACTTAGTAACGAAATTGGATTGTTAGTACTAATAAGTATATTTTTTCCCTGTTTCTTCTGCCCCCTTCATTTTTTACTTCAAAGGCAGGCTGTCACTTCCGTATGATCCCATAAGTTTGTATTTTTACATCCAAATCTATTTTTAACTCTCGGGAACAATGACTACCTTTGCGTCAACAAGTATCACCGATTGAAAATATCCACAAGTCCGGATCAGTCGTTCTATGAAACATCACATTAAAAAAACAATAAATTTCAAGTATGAAAAAGAATCTTATCCTACTGTTTTTATGCCTGTACGCTTTAGCAGGCTGGGGATCTCCTAAAGCTAAAAGAGTGATCATGATTGCCTTGGACGGCATTTCCGTAGAAGGTTTTCAAAAAGCGAAGACTCCCCATCTGGATGCCTTGTTAAAAGAAGGCGCCCTGTCCGTCCAAACCAGAGTGGTCATGCCTTCCGTCACGCTGCCCAACTGGACCAGCCACTTGACAGGAAGCGGCCCGGAACAGCATGGAGTGGCAGATAACGGCTGGGAAATAGGCAAGAAAAAATTCCCTGCTGTCGAGACCGATGCCGATGGATATTATCCGTCAGTATTCAAGGTGCTGAAAGAAAATGTAAAAAACATGAAGACGGCCTTCTATTACAATTGGATCAATTTATTTTATCCACACAACAAGACCTATTTTGACGAAGTCAGTTACCTGAAAAATGACGCCTATCTTCCTAATTACGAAAAAGCCTTTCACTTTATAGTGGAGCATCGGAAAAATCCGACACTGGTATTCCTTTATTCCGTCCATACGGATCACGCAGGGCATAACCACCAATGGATGTCACCGGAATATATCAAATCTATAGAAGAAGCGGATGTGGAAATAGGCAAATTCATTGAAAAGATGAAAGAAGAAGGACTGTATGAAAGTACACATTTCATGTTCTTGTCCGATCACGGAGGTATTAATTATGGCCACGGCGGAATGTCAGAAAACGAAATGATTGTTCCCTGGGGGATAACCGGACCGGGCATTAAAAAGAATTATGTGCTGGAGGAACCGAACAATACGGTCAACACCGCCTCGGTCATTCTGCATTTGTTTAAGGTGAAACAACCGCTCCCCTGGACAGGAGAAGTCCCAAGTTCCATCTTCAAATAAAGGTTCTTTCCATCTCCGGATAAATACAGAAAAGCCGTATCGTTACTCCAAAGTAGAGTAGATACGGCTCTCTTTCCGCTTTGCTGATACAGGATTTTATTTTCCGTGCGCAACCATATACGCCTTCACCTGCTCACTAATCTGCTTCATCCCTTTCACCGAAGGATGGCCGCTCATCTTATCAAGCCCTTTCAATTCGATGCAATCTACCTGATAATGTTTGCAAATCATTCTGACCGATTCACTGATTTCTTTACCCAAACCATCATTCAACAGAAAATAAATCTCCACATTAGGATAATAATCAATCATTGTATCCAGCAGATAAGCCATGGCAGGGCGGAAAGAATACAAATCTTTTTTAGACCAATCCGCATACTGATACTCTCCTAAAGGTGATTTGGCCCAATAATCATTAGTCGCGCCAAAAATAAAAATAATATCAGGACAACCCAACGACTTCATCCGGGTGATGAAAGAACGGTCGCTATAATCCTCCGAACGGTAACCGGTATGGCAAATAGTAGCGCCGGAAAACGAATTATTCACACAAAGACGGTAGTTGTTCTCCTTAATAAACTGATGCCACCAAGTATTACGTACAGAAACCATATCCGTCTTCCGTCCTTCAGGAGGCGTCTTCAGATACCATACAAAATTAGTATCGGGCTGCACATAGCCTTCGAACGTGGAATAAGAATCCCCCAAGATAGAAACGGATTTCAAACTTTGGGCAATGCCCAGATGACAGAACAACGTACAAAACAGCAGAGTTAAAATATACTTTTTCATAGGTATTTGATTATTTCGCCTTCAAATATACATCATATTTTGATTTAGCACCTATAGAAACAACCTTTTTCTTCCATTTACAGACAAAAAAGAGACATGGAGCGGCTTCATAAAAATAAGAACAAATCCGATGGTTACAAATTCTATCTACAAACGTCATTACCTATAAGCCAAATAGAGGCCGTTTAACTTTTAAAAGACTAAGTATGACAAGAAACGCTTTTTGGGGACTGTGCATCGGGTTATGTATGGCAGGTACACAAGCCGTTGCTCAAAAGATAGAAAGTACGAGTATCAAAACTGATAACAAGAGAGACTGTACTTCATTCCATATCGACGGAATCACCGACGGAGAGTCCTTATTTACCGCTATCGGAGGACCTGACGCACCTGTGGTTAATGCAGGAATGCCGGGTACGGAAGGGATTCAAGGAGGATTTGAAGGAGGCTCTATCGTAAAAATAAAAGGTACTTATCACATGTTCCCTACCGAACGTGCCGGCGTGAAAGGGATGCCTGCCTACCACGACAGAGTAAAGACACGGATAGGACACTGGACCAGCACCGATGCTGTTCACTGGACACGCCAATCCACTATATTGGAATCAAGCGGTGTCTATGCATTGGTACATGAAGACAATCCCATGAATGACCGCCGTTCCGCCATCTGGTCTTATATGCCTGTATTCAGCGAGGAAAACAACCGATGGTACGGATTCTATCTGGCTTACACCACAGATAAAGACATAGAACCCAATCATTCTTTCGGCCGCATCTGGAGATGTGAATCCGAAAAAGAAGGTATAGAAGGAATAGGTGGTCCTTACCGGGACATGGGAATCGTGATAGAACCGGGACTGGACTCCCAACTTTGGGAAGGACGGCAAGGAGTCGCTTCTTTCTTCCCATATAAAGTGGATAAAGGCTGGAATGCGTTTATCAGTGGAGCTTATCCTTACGAAACCCGTGCAGATTATCCCTTGAAAGGAGGGGAAAAGCGCAAGGTATGGGCTGTGGGACTGGCCGAATCAGAAACGTTGGAAGGACCATGGAAACGTATGGGTGAGGAAATCAATCCGATAACTTCCATTCACCCGCAGTTTGTAGAGAATCCTATCGTATCCCGATTACCCAACGGAACCTACATAGCGATGTTTGACGGAGGACCGGACTATTTAAACTTGCCCAACAGAATGGGATACACTTTATCCATAGACGGAAAAAACTGGAGCAAAGCACGTTATATCGCCATAGATACCAAAGTAAAAAAATGGTGGACCGTCATGCGGACTCCGCTTTGCCTGATACCCGAAGGAGATAATGTATATACCATTGTTTATACAGCTTGGGATGATACGCGCTTCCACCCCATCGGGATGGTAAAAGTAAAATTAAATCCGGAAGTATTGGATAAACTGACAGCAGAACTGAAACCGGCTATCCCCTATTTAAATGAAGTCGGTGCACAAGCCATGCCCCGGAATATCGTTCCGATCAAGAATGCATATTTCAATATGCCTCAACCGAAGCGTCCCGTTTTTCCCGATTTCATCGTCAATATGAAAGACAAAGGAATGACAGAAGATGCCCCTATTACAGATTTAGTGAACCGGACGATTGCCGAAGTCAGCAACCAAGGAGGAGGAACAGTCGTCATTCCTGAGGGGAAATGGAAATCGGCCCGTATCGTTCTGAAAAGTAATGTCAACCTGCATTTAGCCAAAGGAGCCGAAATAGAGTTTGCCGGTCGTGCGGAAGATTATCTGCCGGCGGTTTTCACACGCCATGAAGGGGTGGAAATAATGGGACCGGCCGCCTTTATTTACGCCAATGGGGAAAACAACATCGCCATTACGGGAGAAGGAACCATTTACGGACCACCTATGGATGCTGAAATCAGAAAACGTCCTAACGGTGCTTCAGTGGTAGAAAAAGATGTCCCGTGGGACATGCCTATAGAACAACGCATCTATGACGGTATGGAAGGCAGGACTTTCTATCGTCCTAAAACCATCTCTCCTATCAACTGTACCAATGTATTAATAGAAGGGATCACGATGGAACGAAGCACCTTATGGAATGTGGTACCCATTTATTGCGAGAATGTAATCATAAGAGGCATTACCGTTAATTCCACCAAGGTGCCCAGCGGAGACGGCATTGATATAGAATCTTGTAAAAATGTATTAATTGAATACTGCACGCTGAACTGCGGTGATGATTGTTTTACCCTGAAAGCCGGTAGAGCAGAAGACGGATTACGTGTAGGCAAGCCTACAGAAAATGTAGTGATCCGCTACTCGCTGGCCCAGCATGGACATGGCGGGATAACTTGTGGCAGTGAAACAGCCGGAGTGATCAAGAATCTGTATGTACACGATTGTGTATTCGACGGCACCCGTACCGGCATCCGTTTCAAGACACGACGCAACCGTGGAGGAGGCAGTGACAACACGTACTATGAGAGACTGCGCATGATCAATGTAGGAAAAGCCTTTACCTGGGATTTGTTGGGCAGTGCTTATTATATGGGCGAACTGGCCGCACGCTATCCGGCAAGAAAAGTAAACCGGCTGACGCCTGATGTAAAGAATATCCTGATCAAAGATTTCATTGTAGAATCAGCCGACCAGTTCTTTACCGCCAATGGTATTCCCGAAATACCTTTCAACCAGGTAGTGGTGGAAAAATGGAGAGATCAAATGCAAGAAATTAATCGGCGCCCTGAATGATGCCGCCGGATTTACGATGCGGAAGCTGACGATAGAATCGCAGCATAATGACATTCACATATTGGATGGAAAAGACATCCTGTTCGAGGATATACATTTCAAACTCCCTGGCGAAGAAATTAGGGTGAATGTAGAAGGAAAGAGATCCAAAAACATTATTTTCAAGAACATCAATGCCAATCAGGAACAGGTTGAATATAAAAAGGAATCTCCCATGAGGATAGAAATAAAATAATTCTATCGGCCTATTCATTCCCTATAATTGTATCATTTTTCATCATAATGTATGATTTTCCATTGTAAGGCGGGTTATCCCGCCTTATTTTTGTATCATGAAAACAGTATTCAATGGTATTATGAAAAACAAATGGACCAAACTGGCGGCTTTAGTAATAGCTGCCCTGTGGAGTGGCCCCACTGTGCAGGCACAAGCTCCGCACCCCGAACGTATCTATTTATCGGGAACCGGTATTGACAACACCAAAACTTGGGAGTTCTTTTGTTCGGGAGGACAAAACAGTGGAAAATGGAAAAAGATCGAAGTACCCTGCAACTGGGAACTGCAAGGATTCGGAGCATATACTTACGGTCGTTGGTACACTATAAAAGGTGAAAGGCCAAGCGACGAAACGGGCATTTACCGATATAAATTCGAATCCCCGGCAACAACTTCCGGTGAGCGGATAAAAATATTCTTTGACGGAGTGATGACCGACACGGAAGTTTTCATCAATGGAAAACCCGCAGGCGAGATGCATCAGGGAGGATTCTACCGCTTCAGTTATGATATCACCGATTTATTGAAACCCGGCAAAAAGAACCTGCTTGAAGTAAAGATAGCTAAAGAATCAGCCAACAAATCCATCAATGCAGCCGAACGTAAAGCCGACTGGTGGCTGTATGGTGGTATTTACAGACCTGTATGGCTGGAAGTTGTTCCGGCAGTCCACATGCGACATTTTGTTCTGAACGCCGATCAGCATGGAAAATTGCAAGCGGCAATAGAATTGGAGGGAGATGCCAAAGGATATGAATTGTCTGTTTCCGTCCGTTCATTAAAGGATGGAAAAGACATGTACACTCAAGCAAACAAACCTAGCGTTTCTCATCAGATTAAGGATTCGAACAAGGAACAGTTGGTGGAAGGGAACTGGATGAACATCCAGCCCTGGTCTACAGAGGACCCCAATCTGTACGTAGCCAGACTGGAACTGAAAGACCCCGAAGGGAAAACGGTGCAAAGCCGTGAAACGCGGATAGGTTTCCGCACCATTGAATTCTTTCCACAAGACGGAGTTTATCTGAATGGAACCAAACTCGTGGTGAAAGGTGTCAACCGCCATTCTTTTTCCGTAGATGGAGGTCGTGCTACCAGTGCGGCTATGAGCCGTCAGGATGCCTTGCTGGTAAAAGAGATGAATATGAATGCAGTCCGTTCACATTATCCGCCTGATGAACATTTCCTGGATATGTGTGATTCATTAGGAATTGTCTATATGGACGAACTGGCAGGATGGCAAAACGGATACGATTCAAAAGTAGGTCCTAAATTAGTCAAAGAAATGATAGAACGCGATGTGAATCATCCTTCCATCATTATTTGGAGTAATGGCAACGAAGGAGGATGGAATTATAATCTGGATCCTTTATTCGCCCAATACGATAAATTACAGAAACGCCACATGGTACACCCTTGGGCCGATTTCAATGATCTGGACACCCACCATTATCCCACTTATCTGACTGGAGTGGCACGTTTTACCAACGGCTATAAAGTATTTATGCCTACCGAATTCATGCATGCCATGTACGATCAGGGAGGTGGTGCCGGACTGCGTGACTTTTGGGATCGTTGGTGCACGAACCCTCTGTTTGCCGGAGGCTTTATCTGGGTATTCTGTGACGAAGCTCCCAAACGTTCTGATAAAGGAGGCATATTGGATTCTGATAAATCCAATGCTCCTGACGGGGTAGTTGGTCCGCGTAGAGAAAAAGAAGGAAGTTACTATGCTATCCGCGCACAATGGTCGCCCATCCAGTTAAAACCCCTGCTGATTACTGATCACTTTGACGGCAGCTTCCTGGTTACTAATGAATATACGTATACCAACCTGGACAAATGTCGCATGACTTACAAAATACGTACTTGCGAAACACCTTTGAAAAATGCAATGGAAAGCGGTAAAGTTATCGCAGAAGGCCATGTACAACTGCCTGCCATCGCACCGGGTGAAACTGGAAAAGCCCGCTTCACTCTTCCTGCTTCTTTCCGGGAAGGTGATGTACTGGAGTTAGAGGCATTTGACAAAGAGGGGAAAAGTATCTGTAACTGGACCTATCCTATCCGGCTGGCCAAACAATACTTTGATCATAAAATGGCGCAGACTCCGATGACCCTGGAAGCGGTACAACCGGCCACCGCCACTCAAACCGCTACCTCCATCGAACTGAAAAGCGACCGTGTAACCGTCACTTTTGATCCGGCTACCGGCATGATCAGCCGTATCATATCAGGAGGAACAGAAGTTCCATTCAAAGACGGCCCTGTGGCAGTGGGCATGAAAATGCGCTACGAGCCAACATTGAGCTATGTCCGCAACAGCAACGAGGGGGCTGTTTACTGTGCCAAATACAAAGGTGCCGCCGACTCCATCGTATGGCGTCTTACGGACAAAGGATTACTCTATATGGATGCCATTCTGCTGAACCGGGCTTCCGGCGGAGGTGGATTTGATGACGCTTTCATGGACTCCAAAGTATTCAATCTCGGTCTGACTTTCTCTTATCCTGAAAAGAATTGCTCCGGCATGAAATGGATGGGCCGCGGTCCGTACCGTGTCTGGAAAAACCGGATTCCGGGAACGAATTATGGAGTATGGCACAAAGAGTACAACAATACCATCACCGGAGAAAGTTTTGAAAATCTGGTTTATCCGGAATTTAAAGGATATCATGCCAATATGTATTGGGCCACTTTGGAAAGTGACACGACACCGTTCACCGTTTATTCCCGGAATGACGGGATCTTCTTCCATGTGTTCACTCCCGAAGAACCGAAAGGACGCGTAAAAGACACCATGCCCAAATTCCCCGAAGGGGATATATCCTTCCTGCTGGACATCCCGGCTATTTGCTCCTTTAAACCCATCGAGCAACAAGGGCCGAACAGCCAGCCGGGTAATATCCGTATCAAATCGGGAGATGAAGGGTTACATCTGAATTTGATGTTTGATTTCCGACAATAAACAAGTGAATCGTAGTTAGTGATTAATTTAATAGCAGAATCATGAAATTAATAACTTTTGTATGTGCCGCCTTTCTATGCCTTCCGTCTTTGGCACAAGAAAAATTTCCGGACGGCACACCTGTATCCGATTGGTTTAAGGACAGTAAGATAGTAGATATAAACACATTAGGCAAGAAATACATTCTGACAGATTATGGCGTTATCAACGACAGTACCCTGTTACAAACAGAGAAAATACAATCTGCCATTGATGCAGCCGCACAAAACGGCGGGGGAGTTATCGTCATTCCCAAAGGAACCTATTTAAGCGGAGCGCTATTCTTCAAACCCAAAACACACCTGCATCTGGAAGAAGGAGCTGTGTTGAAGGGAAGTGATGATATCAGTAACTTCCCCATCATAGATACCCGCATGGAAGGGCAAAGCTTGAAATATTTTGCGGCGTTGGTCAATGCCGACAGGGTGGACGGCTTTACATTATCCGGAAAAGGTACGATTGACGGCAATGGATTAAGGTACTGGAAATCATTCTGGCTTCGTCGAAAAGTCAATCCCAAATGCACCAATATGGATGAATTACGTCCTCGGCTGGTTCATATTTCCCATAGCAATGACGTCCAACTCTCGGGAGTACGCCTCATCAATTCTCCCTTTTGGACTACCCATCTTTACAAATGTAATCATGTAAAATTGCTGAACCTCTACATCTTCTCCCCGGAGGAACCGGTAAAGGCTCCAAGTACGGATGCCATTGATATAGATGTATGCAGCAATGTACTGGTGAAGAACTGCTATATGTCTGTCAATGATGACGCCATAGCTTTAAAAGGTGGAAAAGGTCCCTGGGCAGACCAAGATCCGAACAATGGAGGTAATTTCAACATCATCATAGAAGATTGTACCTACGGCTTCTGCCACGGCGCCCTCACTTGTGGAAGCGAATCCATCCACAATCGCAATATTATCTTGCGACGCATTCACATCACCAATGCCAATCGTTTGTTATGGTTAAAGATGCGACCGGACACCCCCCAACAATATGAATATATTCTGGTAGAAGATATCACCGGAGACGCAAACCATTTTCTGTATATCAAGCCTTGGACGCAATTCTTCGACCTGAAAGATAGAAAAGACATTCCTCTTTCTTATTCAGATCATGTAACCATGAGAAACATTGATTTTAAATGCGACAATTTTTTCAGCGTAGAAAAGTCCGATCAATATCAACTCACGAACTTTACATTCGAAAACCTGAACATTAAAGCTAAAAACGAGAAATGCGACAAAGAAATGATTGACAACTTTAGTTGGAAGAAAGTCCGTATAGACAAGATAAAATAAGATCAAAAAGTAAGATAAGTAACTTGGCCGGGTTAAACGTCTTACTTGGCCAAGTTACTTATCTTACTTGCTCAAGTTACTTATGTTACTTTAAAAGGAAATACTTTTTCCGCTAATCCTGGTAATAAACCCGTTTGACCCTATTAGACACACTGGTCAAAATCTCGTATGGAATCGTTTCCAGAATCTCCGACAGGACGGTAACCGGCAAATCATCTCCGAAAATGACAGCCTTATCCCCCTCCTTACAATCAATATCCGTCACATCAATCATACATACATCCATGCAGATATTACCCACGTATGGCGCTTTCTGTCCATTCACCAGACAGTAAGCACGTCCGTTTCCCAAATGCCGGTTCAACCCGTCGGCATAGCCGATAGGAATAGCGGCAATACGGGAATCCCTCTCCAAACGTCCTTTACGGCTATATCCTACCGTTTCCTCCTTCGGAACCTCATGAATCTGAAGAATGGTAGTTTTCAATGTACTTACATTATGGATGATCCGGTTGGTAAACGGATCTATTCCATAAAGGCCGATTCCCAGACGCACCATATCAAACTGGGCACCCGGATAGCGTTCTATCCCGGCTGTATTACAGATATGACGCAATATCTTATGCTGAAAAGCCTCCTGCAAGCACCCGGAGGCAGCTTCAAACATTTCTATCTGCCTGCGCGTAAACGAATCGAACTGAGCCCCGTCACTGCCTACCAGATGAGAGAATACGGAACGTGGAATTACAGCAGTCTGTTTCTTCAGACGGTCTATCAGTTCCGGAATCTCTTCGGGTGCAAACCCCAGCCGGTGCATCCCCGTATCCAGTTTGATATGAATGGGGAAGTTCGTCACCCCTTCCTTCTCAGCGGCCTTAATCAGCTCGTTCAATAAATGGAAACTATAAACCTCGGGTTCCAGTTTATAATCAAACATGGTCTTGAATGCTGTCAGCTCCGGATTCATGATCATAATGGAACAAGTGATTCCCGCCTTCCGCAAGTCCGAACCTTCATCGGCAACAGCTACCGCCAAGTAATCCACCCGATGGTCTTGCAGTGTCTTGGCTATCTCGTAAGAGCCTGCACCGTATGCGGAAGCCTTCACCATGCACACCATTTTGGTTTCCGGTTTCAATTTGCTGCGGTAATAGTTCAGATTATCAATCAAGGCATTCAGATTGATCTCCAAAATGGTCTCATGCACTTTCAGTTCCAAGCGATCCGAAATCCGGTCAAAATGAAAAGCCCGTGAACCTTTTATCAGAATCACCTCATCACGCAGACCGGCCAGCAAATCCGACTCCAACAATTCTTCCGTAGTACGGAAAAAATACTTTTCTATCTCAAAACGGGCAGCTGCAGTCCGAATTTCCTCTCCTACCCCGATCATCTTCTCTACCCCCCGGCTATGTACCAGTTCGGCCACCTGTCGGTAAAGCAGTTTGCTGCTCTGCCCGGTCTCAAGCATATCCGAAAGGATCAATGTCCGTTTTTTCCCTTTGTCATCAGAACGACGTGACATAAAGTCGAGGGCTATATCCAAAGAAGCCAGATCAGAATTATAACTGTCATTGATCAACACACAGCCATTCTTGCCCTCTTTCACCTCCAGACGCATGGCAATCTGCTCCAAACGCGCCATACGCTCAGTTATTTGTTCAGGGGGAACCATCATATACAAAGCCACAGCCAGACAATGCAATGAGTTCTCAATGGAAGCGTCATCTATAAAAGGAATGCTGAATTCATTCGGCATCCCCAAGTAACGGTATTTGATAGTGGTAGCATGTTCCCCTTTTTGAACGGACTCAATAAACAATGGGCGTTCATTATCTTTTTTTGACCAAGCAATCTCACGCGAGGTAAAAAGTGATTTTGTCACACACGAACTGATCAACTCATTATCCCCGTCATAAACAATGACATCACAATCTTTGAACAAAGTGAGTTTCTCCATACATTTATCCTGTAAAGAGAAAAAATTCTCCTGATGCGCGCCACCTATATTGGTCAAGATACCCACCGTAGGTTTAATGATGGACTGCAACGCCTCCATTTCACCCATTTCAGAAATACCCGCTTCAAAAATAGCAAGTTCAGTATGCTCGTTCATCAGCCATACTGAAAGAGGCACACCTATCTGCGAGTTATAACTGCGTGGCGAGCGGGTTACCACACGGTCCGGACTCAGCAATTGATACAGCCATTCCTTCACAATGGTTTTTCCATTACTTCCCGTAATTCCTATAACCGGAATCTGGAACTGCTCCCGATGTTTTTCCGCCAATCTTTGTAATCCTTTCAGAGGATTGACCAACTGCAGGAAATTCGCATCTTGAAAAGATTGCATATCAGCCGGCAAGTCGCCCACTACAAAGTTACGGACTCCGCGTTCATACAATTCCGGCAGATATTTATGCCCGTCATTCCGTTTGGTCTTTAAAGCGAAAAATAATGTTTCTTCCGGGAAACACAACGAACGGCTATCAGTTAAAATCCAATCAATCTGTGCGCTACGGTCGCCAAACCGCTTTGCCCCCAGAACTTTTTCTATATTTTCAATTGAGCTTGACATTGTTCTAATTCTTTTTGAAGGTCAAAATACGGGAACTTTTCTTTAAGTCGCTCTATCTTTAACACTATTTGAGTTAAAAATTTGCGATATGTTTCAGATTGGGCATTAAACGGTTTGTGGGCTAAAGCCTTCCGGATATCTTCCCACTCCTTCATGATCCGGTCTGTTTCTTTACTAAAATAACAATCTGTAAAACATTCCCATAAATAAGATATAGCTACAGGAGACGGATGCAACATATCATCTGCATAAAAACGATAATCACGAAGTTCATCCATCATGATTTCATAGGAAGGAAAATAGTAACAATCAGACCATCGGCGGCACAATTCATCCGCCGCGAGAAGCAAAGTGGACTTACTTATCTGATTCCCATGCATACCGTCTTTGATATGCCGTATGGGGCTGACAGTGAAAAGTATCTTCAAGGACGGATTTATTTTTCTCAATTCCACCAACACACACTCCCATTCAGTGACAATTTCCTCCACCGTAAGAAGCTGCCGGGTAAAAAGGCTGTCGGGCTGTTTATGACAATTTCCTACCACCATCGTCCTTTCTTTCAGCCAATAAGCAAAGGCAGTCCCCCAAGTAATGACCAGCCAATCAAGCCGGGGAAATCCGGCAGAAGCCTGTGACAGCCGCGTATTTATAGAAGACAAACAAGATGCTGCCGCAGGAGCCGAGAAAGCACTATGATGCATCCAGCTGTGCCAACTGCCTCCGGCATAGAACAAATCCTCTTCCGTATATGTTTGATGGGATAGAATTTGCCGGAGAGCTTCCACAATGGATAAAGGATTATAGAGGATTCCAAAAGGATTTACATCACAACGGAACTTATTTGTCAGCAACAAATTTCCGATGTTTTCTGCAAAACAAGAACCAAATAGCATGATTCGGTCCGAATGCCGGATTTCTGTTTCCCTTTTAGGTAATTCTACTTGCGTTCTGAAATTCATACGATAAGGACAGCTTTTAAAATTTAAGGGCAAATGTAATCATAATACACATATTTATGCTATTTTTGCACGATATTTATCATATCATAAGCATGGAACAGGATAATTTATATAACTTGCTGCAAAGCATAGATACTCCGGATGATTTGCGCCATTTAAGCGCAGACAAACTGCCCGAAGTGTGTAAAGAGCTGAGGCAAAAGATTATAGATGAGCTCTCATGTAATCCGGGGCATTTCGGCTCCAGTTTGGGTGTAGTAGAACTGACCGTCGCCTTGCATTATGTATTCAATACGCCCTACGACCGCATTGTATGGGATGTAGGACATCAAGCTTACGGACATAAAATTTTAACCGGACGCCGGGATGCGTTCTGTACCAACCGTAAGCTGAATGGCATCCGTCCTTTTCCGTCCCCATCCGAAAGTGAATATGACACATTTACTTGCGGACATGCGTCAAATTCCATTTCCGCAGCTTTGGGAATGGCTGTAGCCGCCAAGAAACACGGAGAGAACAACCGGCATGTCGTTGCCGTAATCGGTGACGGCTCCATGAGTGGCGGACTGGCTTTCGAAGGACTGAACAACGCCTCGGTTACTCCCAATAACCTGCTGATTATCCTGAATGACAACAATATGGCTATAGACCGTAGCGTAGGAGGTATGAAACAATATCTGCTGAACCTGCAAATGTCTGAAGGATACAACCGGATACGCTATAAAATATCACAAATGTTCCATCGTTGGGGGATTCTGAACGAGGAACGCCGGAAAAGCCTGATACGGTTCAACAACAGTCTGAAATCCATGCTGGTACAACAGCAAAACGTATTTGAAGGCATGAATATCCGTTATTTCGGACCGATAGACGGACATGATGTCAACAATCTGGCACACGTTCTGAAAGAGATCAAAGATATGCAGGGGCCCAAACTGCTCCACATACATACCACCAAAGGAAAGGGCTTCGGTCCGGCAGAAAAAGCTGCCACCATCTGGCATGCTCCGGGCATATTCGACAAGGAAACCGGAGAGCGTATCGTTGTCGATACCCAAGGAATGCCCCCTTTGTTTCAGGATGTTTTTGGGAATACTCTATTGGAACTGGCTCAGACAAACGACAAAATTGTAGGAGTCACTCCCGCAATGCCTTCGGGATGCTCTATGAACATATTGATGAGAGCCATGCCCGAAAGAGGATTTGATGTGGGAATTGCCGAAGGACATGCCGTCACTTTTTCAGGAGGAATGGCAAAAGACGGATTATTGCCTTTCTGCAATATCTATTCGTCCTTCATGCAGCGCGCATACGACAATGTGATCCACGATATAGCGATACAAAAACTCAATGTAGTATTATGTCTGGACCGCGCCGGACTGGTAGGAGAAGACGGGCCCACTCATCACGGAGCCTTCGACTTGGCTTATATGCGGCCGATCCCCAATCTCACGGTAGCCTCCCCTTACAACGAACATGAGCTGCGCTGTCTGATGTACACCGCCCAACTGCCTGATAAAGGTCCCTTTGTCATCCGTTACCCACGTGGCAGAGGGTCATTGGTAGACTGGAAATGCCCTATGCAAGAAATAGAGATAGGAAAAGGACGAAAATTGAAAGAAGGGAAAGACATAGCGGTCATTACACTGGGTCCCATCGGCATCCAAGCGGAAAAAGCGATCACACACGCCGAACAGGAAACAGGAAAAAGTATCGCACATTATGACTTGCGTTTCTTGAAGCCGTTGGACGAAAGCATGTTGCACGAGATTGGCCGGAAATTCAAGCAAGTGGTCACTATTGAAGACGGTGTGCTAAAAGGTGGAATGGGTAGCGCCATATTGGAATTTATGGCAGATAATGAGTACAACCCACAAGTAAAACGCGTCGGATTACCAGATCAATTTGTCGAGCACGGCTCAGTCAAAGAGCTCTACCATATATGCGGTATGGATGAAGAAGGCATTTACAAAGTATTGATATCATTCTAAGAGAGAGAGAACAATGAAAATTATTATTGCAGGAGCGGGAGCAGTAGGTACCCATCTGGCGAAATTATTATCCGATGAAAAGCAGGACATCATTTTGATGGATGAAGACGAAGAAAAGTTGAGCAAACTGGATTCCAACTTCGACCTGATGACTGTCAATGCATCCCCCACTTCCATTTCCGGCCTTAAGAATGCAGGAGTGGCAGGCGCGGATTTATTCATCGGAGTGATGCCGGAAGAAAGCCGCAATATGACGGCCTGCATGTTGGCTACCAATATGGGCGCCAAAAAGACTGTAGCCCGGATCGACAATTACGAATATCTACTTCCTAAACATAAAGAGTTCTTCTCCCAATTAGGAGTGCATTCACTGATTTATCCGGAAATGCTGGCCGCTAAAGATATAGTCGATGCCATCAAAATGAGCTGGATACGTCAATGGTGGGAGTTTTGCGGTGGCGCATTGGTCCTGATTGGTACCAAAATGCGCGAAACGGCAGAAATTCTGAACGTTCCTCTTCATGAACTGGGCGGACGTAATATTCCATTCCACATTGTAGCCATCAAGCGGGGAAATGAAACAATCATCCCCCGTGGAGACGACACCATCAAATTACACGATATTGTTTATTTCACCACGACCAAGAAATACATTCCCTATATCCGCAAAATCGCAGGGAAAGAAACCTATCCCGATGTACGCAATGTAATGATTATGGGTGGCAGCCGGATTGCTGTACGCACCACACAATACGTACCCGATTATATGCAGGTCAAGATTATTGAGAATGACATTAACCGATGTAACCGGCTGACAGAAGTGGTAGATGATAAAGTAATGATTATCAATGGAGATGGACGGGATATGGATTTACTCATGGAAGAAGGGTTAAAAAACACCGAGGCATTTGTCGCTCTGACAGATAATTCCGAAACAAATATCCTGGCTTGTCTTGCCGCCAAACGCATGGGAGTAACCAAGACAGTGGCGGAAGTGGAAAATATTGATTATATCAGTATGGCGGAAAGTCTGGATATCGGTACAGTCATCAACAAAAAGATGATTGCCGCCAGCCATATTTACCAAATGATGCTGGATGCCGATGTTTCCAATGTGAAATGTCTGACTTTCGCCAATGCCGACGTGGCTGAATTCACAGTTAAGAACGGGTCTCGCATTACCAAATGCGCCGTCAAGGACGCCGGACTGCCCAAAGGTGCGACCATCGGCGGACTCATCCGCAACGGTGACGGTATATTGGTAACAGGTAATACCGTTATTCAGCCCAATGACCATGTTGTGGTATTCTGCCTGGGCATGATGATTAAGAAAATAGAAAAATTCTTCAATTGATGATAAACATAAAAATGATAGCCCGGATTATGGGCTCGCTTTTCTTCATAGAAGCGGGCTTCCTTATTCTATGCTCATTTCTCGCCATCTATTATAAGGAATCAGACCTTTCTGCTTTCCTGACTTCTATAGCCATAACGACAGGAGCAGGCATCATAGCCTCTTTAGCCGGCAAAAATGCAGAAAAGAAAATCAGCCGCCGAGACGGATACGTCATTGTAACTTTCGCATGGGTATTTTTTTCCTTATTCGGTATGCTTCCATTCTATCTGAGCGGATACATCCCCAGTATAACGGACGCTTTCTTTGAGACCATGTCGGGGTTCACCACCACCGGAGCAAGCATACTGAACAATATAGAGTCACTGCCACACGGGCTTTTGTTCTGGCGGAGCATGACACAATGGATCGGCGGATTAGGAATTGTATTTTTCACCATTGCCGTATTGCCAATCTTCGGAGTGGGCAGCGTGCAATTATTTGCAGCAGAGGCCACCGGCCCCACCCATGATAAAGTGCATCCGCGCATTGGCGTTACAGCCAAATGGATCTGGACTATCTATCTGGGACTGACCCTTACCGAGATTATTCTACTGATTGCCGGAGGCATGGACTTTTTTGACAGTGTCTGCCATTCCTTAACCACCGCCGCCACAGGAGGATATTCTACCAAACAAAGCAGTATCGCATTCTTTAATTCTCCTTATATAGAATATGTCATCACCTTATTCATGTTCTTGTCGGGTATTAATTTCACCTTATTATATTTACTGTTCTTAAAAGGAAATTTTAAACGTTTGTTCCAAAACACAGAATTCCATTGGTATTTGGGGACAGTAGGATTTTTCACACTTTTCACTACCATCACTCTCATTTGCACCAGTCCGTTCGGCATTGAGGAATCTTTCCGCAAAGCTATTTTCCAGGTCGTTTCCTTGCAGACTACCACCGGTTTCATATCAGCAGACTATATGACCTGGGTACCGGTATTATGGTCACTGATGTGCATCATCATGTTTTTCGGAGCCTGCGCCGGTTCCACCACCGGAGGAATGAAATGTATCCGGATAGCTATCATGAGCCGTGTGGCAAAAAATGAATTCAAACACATCATCCATCCCAATGCCGTGCTGCCGGTACGCATCAACCGGCAAGTCATTTCTTCCACCACCAAATCGGCGGTACTGGCATTTACCTTTCTCTATATAGCCATTGTTTTCATCGGCTGGATTGTCCTGATGATATTCGGAGTGGGATTTGAAGAGGCATACAGCGTGGTCATTTCCAGTCTGGGAAATGTAGGTCCCGGTATAGGGAAATGTGGTCCCTCCCATTCCTGGAGCGGACTGCCAGACGCAGCCAAATGGGTGAGTGCATTGCTCATGCTGGTAGGGCGCCTGGAACTGTTTACGGTTCTTTTGTTGTTTACGCCCGGTTTCTGGAAAAAGCACTAGGATTTAGAGGAGTATCAGCACTGATTATTATCATCTATTCTTCCACCACCCACTTTTCGATATTGCGGGTTTCCGCACTGAAGTTCACCCCTATTTTAAAGAGCTTCCGTTCGTCCGAAGCAAAAGGAAGTGCGTAATGCTTGTCATGAATCTGTTGCAAAGCCTCCTCGGCCGTGCCATCCAACTTGAATTCCATCACATAGATAAACTTGTCAGTCTGCAGGACAAGGTCAATGCGTCCTTTGCTCGTATGATATTTCACCTGGGTATAGAAGCCGACAAGCTTGAATACGATGAAAAGCACATTCTCGTAATGCAGTTCCTGGTCACGGATCACTTCGTAGGTAGTATCCGCAAAGAAACTTTGCAGACGGCAGAAGAAGGAGTCATAATCACCGGAACGCACCTCACGGACAAACTTCTGAATTTCAAAAGGAGACTCTACCTTATCCACGTTCGCGTAAAAAGGAAGCAGGAAACGTACAAACCCCTCTTCCACTTCACGGTTCGGAAAACCTAAACGGTACATGCCAAATTCTTCATCATACCCCTTTATAGTGAGGTATCCGCTCTGATAGATCACCGGAATGGGATTGGTGGATTCAGAATCTATACTGTCCAGCACCTGGGAGTCCGTCTCCTCGTGGGCCATCCGTTCCAAGTCATAATGGTGCTTCTTCAGCAGTTTCACCAGATAAGTGGGAGTACCCGTCTCGAACCAGTAACTGCCGAATTTCATTTTGTCAAACGTATTCAGCAAACTAAAAGGATTGTAAATTCCTATGGAATTTTCCACAAAATGGTAACCATCATAGCACACTTTCAACTCCCTGCATACTTCTTCCAAACTCATTTTCTGCTTTTGTGCCAGTTCTTTCAGTTCGTTCTCCAGATTCTCATGAATCTCAGTTTCCGTAACGCCACAAATATCCACAAACCGTTCATCCATTGAAATATCCTTCAGATTGTTCAAGTCACTGAACACGCTGATCTTGCCAAACTTCGTCACACCGGTCAGCAAGGCGAACTTGATAAATCCGTCCTTGGTCTTCAAAGCACCGTAGAACGGTTGCAGCGTATCACGGAATTGTTTCTGCAACGCCTCATTGCCGATGGCCTGCAACATGGGCTTGTCATATTCATCCACCAGAATGGCCACACGACGCCCCGTCTTCTCACAGGCACGCTGGATGATGCCGGCAAAACGAAGAGAGAAAGAGCGTTCAGACGGCTCGGCACCGTAAATCTTTTCCCATGCAGTCAACGAACTATCCAGAATCTTATCCAGACTCTCCGGAGTATCATATTTCTCGATGTTCAGATCCAGATGCAGAATGGGATATTTTATCCAGTCCTTTTCCAACTTCTCCACCGCCAGGCCTTCAAACAACTCCTTCTTTCCCTGAAAGTAAGCTTCCAAGGTAGAGATGAGCAGGCTCTTTCCGAAACGTCGCGGACGGCTCAGGAAGTAATAACTTCCGGTCTTTACCATCTGGTACACCAAGGCCGTTTTATCAATATAGAAATAACCGTCCTGACGGATTTTCTCGAAGTTCTGAATGCCGATAGGATATATTTTATTGCTCATTTTCCAATGGTTTATTATGATACTTGCAAAGAAACGAAATCTATTCGGAAAATCCTAGTTGGACATTTTTTTTAACCACTGGAATTCAGATTGGTAGAAATTATGAAACCGTGGATATAAAGGTATGGACATGCCGGTATGTGAAGAAGTATAGAAAAAGCGCATGCATTTACTTACAATAACTATTTTTATACATAAATAATTCAAAAAATCTCAATGAGGCTCCAAAATATTGGCTATCTTTGCGCCCTCATTCAAAGGGTGAAAAGATGAATAATATGTTGAAATACGTTGTATATATCCTGTTTTTTCTACTGCTTACGACCTTAGCAGATCAGGATCGCTATACAGTGGAATCGACCGTTCCGCACCCTCAAGAATCCTGTTACCGGCAACAACAAGACCCTTGTGAGAAAACGGTAAATTACCTGTTTACCAACAACTTCGCTGATATGCCACAGATGGCCATATCCCTTGACAACCCTTCCACATCAAAGTTCAAATGCATTGCCCGTATCTTGACAGCACTAGGTGAACTCAACACACAAAAGCTACAAACCAACCATATAGCTTGCCCCACCTTTCATTCGCTTTATACCGATGCCGTAGATTATTATATCTACGCACTTCGGCGGATCATTATTTAATTTTTAATCTTTTTTCAGCATTCTGCTGAGTAGGATTCCTTATAACAAGCGTCTTATAAGGACACTATTTCTATCCGTTTGTCTAATCAAAAAAGTTTAGATATGTATTTTACATTATTAGTTGTCGTTATTTTGACGGCAATCGCATTAGTTGCCGTAGCATTGGGGATTGCCCGTGCCATTTCCCCTCGTTCATACAATGCACAGAAGGGAGAAGCCTACGAATGTGGTATTCCTACACGGGGACGGTCGTGGATGCAATTCAAGGTAGGTTACTATCTGTTTGCCATCCTCTTCCTGATGTTCGATGTGGAAACCGTATTCCTGTTCCCTTGGGCTGTTGTGGTACAAGATTTGGGAGTGTACGGCCTGTTTAGTATCCTTTTCTTTTTAGTTATATTAGTTTTAGGCCTGGCGTATGCCTGGAAGAAAGGAGCGTTGGAATGGAAATAAAAAAACCAACCATAAAGTCTATTCCTTATGAGGATTTCAAAGACAACGAGTATCTGGAAAACATGGTCAAACAGCTCAATGAAGGCGGTACCAAAGTACTGGTGGGCTGTCTGGACGATCTTATCAACTGGGGACGCAGCAACTCGCTGTGGCCGCTTACCTTTGCCACCAGTTGCTGTGGAATCGAGTTCATGGCAGTGGGTGCTGCCCGGTATGATTTCGCCCGCTTCGGGTTTGAAGTAGCCCGTGCCAGTCCGCGCCAGGCAGACATGATCATGGTGGCAGGGACGATCACGCACAAGATGGCTCCGGTACTGAAACGTTTGTATGACCAGATGGCGGATCCCAAATACGTTATCGCGGTAGGTGGATGTGCCATCAGCGGCGGTCCTTTTAAAAAGTCCTATCACGTCTTGAACGGAGTGGATAAGATTCTCCCCGTTGACGTATATATCCCCGGATGTCCGCCACGCCCTGAAGCCTTATTGTACGGCATGATACAATTGCAACGTAAAGTAAAACTGGAAAAATTCTTTGGCGGAGTAAACCGCAAGGAAAAAGAACCGCAAAATCCCGAACAAGCATGAGTGAAAGAATAGAAATACCTGCTGAAAAGCTACATGAGGAAATGCTGAAATTACGGCAGGGCAAACATTTGGATTTTCTACGCAGCCTTACCGGAATGGACTGGGGCGAAGAAGGACTGGGTGTAGTCTATCACCTGGAAGATACGAATACAGGAGACAATGTAGTGATCAGCACCCGCACCACCAACCGCGAGAAGCCGGAACTGCCCAGTGTCAGTGATATCTGGAAAGGGGCTGAATTCAATGAACGCGAAGTGTACGACTATTATGGTATCCGCTTTGTAGGACATCCTGACATGCGTCGTTTGTTCCTGCGCGACGACTGGGTGGGCTATCCATTGCGTAAAGATTACGACGAAAGCCTCAACCCGCTCCGTATGACCAATGAAGAGCCCGTGGATACAACACAATATATAGAGGTGCAACATGATGGCAGCGTAATAGAAAAACGCGAGACCATTTTCGAAGAGGACGAATACATTATCAACATAGGTCCCCAGCATCCGGCCACCCACGGTGTACTTCGTTTCCGTGTTTCACTGGAAGGTGAGATTATCAAGAAGCTGGATGTGCACTGCGGATACATCCACCGGGGCATCGAAAAAATGTGCGAAAGCCTCACCTACCCCCAGACGCTGGCCCTGACCGACCGTCTGGATTATCTGGGCGCACACCAGAACCGCCATGCCCTCTGTATGTGCATTGAGCAGGCAATGGGCGTGGAAGTGAGTGAACGGGTGCAATACATCCGCACCATCATGGACGAATTGCAACGTATAGACTCTCACCTGCTTTTCTTCTCCTGTCTCTGTATGGACATGGGTGCTCTGACCGCATTTTTCTATGGATTCCGTGACCGTGAGAAGATTCTGGATATTTTCGAAGCTACCACCGGAGGACGACTGATACAGAACTATAACACCATCGGAGGGGTACAAGCAGATATTGCTCCGGACTTTGTACAGAAAGTGAAAGAATTTATCGCTTATCTGCGCCCGATGCTGAAAGAATACCATGAAGTATTCACCGGAAACATCATTGCCCAAGAACGTTTGAGAGGGGTGGGTGTTCTTTCACGGGAAGACGCCATCTCTTTCGGAGCGACAGGAGGTACAGGGCGTGCCAGCGGCTGGGCATGTGATGTCCGCAAACGTCACCCATACGCCATGTATGGCAAAGTGGATTTTAAAGAGATTGTCCACACCGAAGGCGACTGCTTCGCACGTTACATGGTCCGCATGGAAGAAATACTGGAAAGTATGAGCATCATCGAGCAACTGATAGACAATATCCCGGAAGGGAACTATCAGGAAAAGATGAAACCGATTATCCGTGTGCCCGAAGGACATTATTATGCCGCAGTGGAAGGTTCCCGCGGAGAGTTCGGCGTGTACCTGGAAAGTCGCGGGGATAAGTTTCCTTACCGACTGAAATTCCGCGCTACCGGCTTGCCTCTTGTATCAGCAATGGAAACAATGTGCCGCAATGCAAAAATTGCCGACTTGATTGCTATTGGTGGAACAGTGGATTATGTAGTACCGGATATTGACCGATAGAAAGATAATAACTAATCACTAAAAAAATTATGTTCGATTTTAGTATAGTCACCCAATGGGTACATTCACTGCTCACGTCATTTATGCCCGAAGGACTGGCAGTGCTCATAGAATGTATAGTAATCGGTGTATGCATCATGCTGGCATACGCAGTGATCGCTATTATCATGATTTTCATGGAACGTAAGGTTTGCGCCGCTTTCCAATGCCGTCTGGGTCCGATGCGTGTAGGTCCGCAGGGAACCATACAGGTATTTGCCGATGTATTCAAGATGTTGATCAAGGAAATCATCACCATCCGTCATGCCGACAAGTTTCTGTATAATCTGGCTCCTTATATTGTCATTCTTGCTTCCATCATGGCTTTCAGCTGTCTGCCCATCAATAGAGGTATGGAAGTGCTCGACTTCAATGTAGGTATCTTCTTCCTGCTGGCAGCATCCAGCATCGGTGTGGTGGGTATCCTGCTAGCCGGCTGGAGTTCCAACAATAAATATTCATTGATCGGTGCCATGCGGAGCGGCGCTCAGATGATAAGCTACGAATTGTCAGTAGGACTGAGCATCCTTACCATCGTGGTCTTGACGGATACCATGCAGCTGAGTGAAATTGTAGAACGACAAGCCGACGGCTGGTTCCTTTTCAAAGGACACATACCGGCATGCATCGCTTTTATCATTTATCTGATAGCCGGAAACGCAGAAGTCAACCGCGGCCCGTTCGACTTGCCAGAAGCAGAAAGTGAACTGACCGCCGGATATCATACCGAATATTCCGGTATGCACTTCGGCTTGTTTTATGTGGCAGAGTTTGTAAACTTGTTTATTATCGCCGCAGTAGCCACAACCATCTTCCTAGGGGGGTGGATGCCGTTACATATCCCCGGGCTGGACGGATTTAATACGGTCATGGATTATATTCCCGGATTCATCTGGTTCTTTGGCAAGTCATTTTTTGTCGTATGGTTGCTGATGTGGATTAAATGGACATTTCCTCGTCTGCGTATTGACCAGATTCTGACACTGGAATGGAAATACCTGGTCCCGATAGGTTTATGCAACCTGCTGTTGATGGTAATTATTGTTGTATTTAAATTGCATTTCTGATGAAAGAAGAAAAACATTCCTATATAAAAGGACTACTTCACGGCATCGGCACATTACTTACCGGTATGAAAGTGACAGGACGAGAATTTTTCACTCCCAAAGTCACCGAACAATACCCCGAGAACCGTGCCACATTAAAAATATCGCCCCGTTTCCGCGGACGGCTTATCATGCCGGTTGACGAAAATGGCAATAATAAATGTATTACCTGCGGACTATGCCAGATGGCTTGCCCCAATGACACCATCACGATCACCAGCGAATCTGTGACCAACGAAGAAACAGGCAAGAAAAAGAAAGTATTGGTTAAATATGAGTACGATTTGGGAGCTTGCATGTTCTGCCAACTTTGTGTGAATGCCTGTCCGCATGATGCCATCCGGTTCGACACAGAATTTGAAAATGCTGTATTCGACCGAAGCAAACTAGTTCTCACGTTGAACAAAAAATAAAAAAACAAACGATATTATGACACTACAACTTATTGTATTCATTGTACTGGCGTTGTTTATCGCTGTCTGTTCGGTATTGGCAGTCACTACCTCGCGTATCTTGCGTGCGGCAACATATCTGTTGTTCGTCTTGTTTGGAACAGCAGGCATTTACTTCCAGCTCAACTACTCATTTCTGGGAGCTGTACAATTACTGATTTATGCCGGTGGTATAACGGTGCTTTATGTATTCAGCATCTTATTGACCTCTTCACAAGGAGACAAAGCAGAGAAATTAAAAAACGGCAAGATGGTGGCCGGAGCTGTTTCGACCCTAGCAGGACTGGCCATCTGCCTGTTCGTCATGCTGAAGAATGAGTTTATACCCTCTCATTTTGTTCACGGTGAACTGGATGTACGCACCATCGGCCATGCACTGATGGGTATGGAAAAATATCAATATATTCTTCCTTTCGAAGTAATCAGCGTGTTATTGCTCGCCTGCATCGTAGGAGGAATCTTAATCGCTAGAAAAAGATAGAACTTATGGTACACATGGAATATTATCTGGTGGTTTCCACCTTTATGATGTTTGCGGGCATCTATGGTTTCTTCACCCGCCGCAATTTATTGGCCATGCTCATCAGTGTGGAGCTGATTCTGAATTCAGTAGATATCAACTTCGCGGTATTCAACCGGTATCTTTTTCCCGGAGAACTGGAAGGTTTCTTTTTCGCCTTGTTCGCCATTGGTGTGAGTGCGGCCGAAACAGCAGTAGCTATTGCCATCATTATCAATATCTACCGCAATGTACGCAATATCCAAGTGAAGAACTTAAATGAAATGAAAAACTAATTATGGAATATACAATATTAATCCTGATCCTGCCTTTCCTCAGTTTCCTGATACTGGGTCTGGCAGGTATGCGCATGAAGAACGGACTGGCAGGAACTATCGGCACCGCCTCACTGGCAGGGGTAGCGTTGCTTTCCTACCTCACTGCTTTCAATTATTTCACAGGAGGCCGTACGGCAGAAGGCATCTATCCCACTCTCATGCCCTATAATTTTGAATGGTTACCTTTCACTACGAACCTGCATATTGATATGGGAATCATGCTTGATCCTATTTCCGTTATGATGCTGGTAGTCATTTCTACCGTCAGCCTGATGGTACATATCTATTCATTCGGATATATGAAAGGTGAAAAAGGTTTCCAGCGTTACTACGCATTTCTCAGCCTGTTCACCATGTCCATGCTGGGGCTCGTAGTAGCAACCAATATTTTCCAAATGTATGTCTTTTGGGAACTGGTAGGCGTTTCTTCTTATTTGCTTATTGGCTTTTACTACACCAAGAAAGAAGCGATAGCAGCCAGCAAAAAGGCATTTATCGTTACCCGCTTTGCCGATTTAGGGTTTCTGATCGGTATTCTGATTTATGGCTATTATGCCGGAACATTTTCGTTTACACCTGTAGCGGGAGCTTTAGTGGCCGCTGGTGCTATGATTCCTCTTGCACTGGGACTGATGTTTATCGGTGGCGCCGGTAAGAGTGCGATGTTCCCGCTGCACATCTGGTTGCCGGATGCCATGGAAGGCCCCACTCCGGTCAGCGCATTGATCCACGCTGCCACCATGGTGGTAGCCGGTGTCTATCTGGTAGCCCGTATGTTCCCGCTATTCATCGGCTATGCGCCCGAAGTACTGCACTGGACAGCCTACATCGGTGCATTCACCGCATTCTATGCCGCCAGTGTGGCATGTGCTCAAAGCGATATCAAACGTGTGCTCGCCTTCTCCACCATCTCTCAAATTGGATTTATGATTGTCGCATTGGGCGTTTGCACTTCCATGAATCCCCATGAAGGAGGACTGGGATACATGGCATCCATGTTCCATCTGTTCACTCATGCCATGTTCAAGGCATTGTTGTTTCTGGGAGCCGGATGTATTATCCATGCGGTACACAGTAACGAGATGAGTGCCATGGGCGGACTTCATAAATACATGCCTGTCACCCACTGGACATTCCTGATTGCCTGTCTGGCCATCTCGGGTATCTGGCCGTTCTCGGGCTTCTTCTCTAAAGACGAGATCCTGACCGCCTGCTTCCAGTTCAGTCCTGCTATGGGATGGATTATGACAGGCATTGCCGCCATGACAGCCTTCTATATGTTCCGCCTTTATTATTGCATTTTCTGGAATGGAGAATGGAAAGGGCGCTCCCATGGATCGGGACAGGACACACATATTCCGCATGAGTCTCCATTAACCATGACATTCCCACTGATGTTTTTAGCCGCCATCACCTGTGTTGCCGGATTCATACCTTTCGGTAATCTGATCAGCAGTAACGGAGAAGCTTATACCATTCATCTGGATATGCAGGTAGCTACTACAAGTATCCTTATTGCTATAGCATCCATCGCTCTAGCCACATGGATGTATGCAGGCAAGAGACAGCCTGCAGCCGACTATCTGGCGCGCACATTCCCCCGTTTGCACACAGCCGCTTACCATCGTTTCTATATGGATGAGATATGGTTGTTCGTAACCAGGAAAATCATCTTCCGGTGCATCAGCACTCCGATAGCCTGGTGGGACCGTCATGTCATCGATCAATTCTTCAACTTCACGGCATGGGGTGCTCATGCCACCGCCGATGAAATACGTGATATGCAAAGTGGAAACGTACAGCAATACAGCATCTGGTTTCTGGCAGGTGCATTAATATTGACACTGGTACTATTAATTTAGTGAAAAATGAATCATAAAAGATCCGCCACATGACCCTTTTTTAATTCTCAATTTTTAATTTAAAAAGATGAACATACTAAGTTTTTTCATTATAGTTCCCTTGTTGATGCTCGCGAGCCTTTGGGCTTCGCGCAGCGTCAATCAAGTTCGCGGAGTGATGGTTGCCGGCGCTTCCATATTATTGGCATTGTCCGTTTACCTCACCATTGATTACATCGGACTACGCCAGGCCGGTGCTACGGGAGAGATGCTGTTCACAGCCAGCACCGTTTGGTATGCGCCACTCCATATATGCTATTCAGTAGGAGTGGACGGCATATCCGTAGCCATGTTGCTGCTTAGCTCCATTATTGTATTTACAGGTACTTTCGCATCGTGGAAGTTACAACCGCTGACGAAAGAATATTTCCTATGGTTCACCCTGCTGAGTGTGGGAGTATTCGGATTCTTTATTTCTACAGACCTGTTCACCATGTTCATGTTTTATGAAGTAGCTCTGATCCCGATGTATCTGCTCATCGGTGTGTGGGGAAGCGGACGCAAAGAATATGCCGCCATGAAACTGACGCTGATGTTGATGGGCGGTTCTGCATTCCTGCTGATCGGCATTCTGGGTATTTTCTACGGTGCAGGCGGCGAAACCATGAATCTGCTGGAAATTGCGAAACTGCATATTCCTCATGAGATGCAACGCATTTTCTTCCCGCTCATCTTCTTGGGATTCGGAGTATTGGGAGCTTTGTTCCCGTTCCATACATGGAGTCCCGACGGTCACGCTTCCGCACCGACAGCCGTTTCCATGCTTCACGCCGGAGTCCTGATGAAACTGGGAGGTTACGGATGCTTCCGAGTCGCCATGTACTTGATGCCCGAAGGAGCGGCCATGTGGGGAGATGTATTCCTGATATTGACCACGATCTCTGTAGTTTACGGTGCATTCAGTGCTGTGGTACAAACGGACTTGAAATATATTAATGCTTATTCATCCGTATCCCATTGCGGATTGGTACTCTTCGCCCTGCTGATGATGACACGCACCAGTTGTACGGGTGCTATTCTCCAAATGTTGAGCCATGGGTTGATGACCGCCTTGTTCTTCGCCCTTATCGGTATGATATACGGGCGTACACACACGCGTGACGTCCGCCTGATGGGAGGTTTGATGAAGATTATGCCTTTCCTGGCGGTGGGTTATGTAATCGCCGGTCTTGCCAATCTGGGACTTCCGGGATTGAGCGGTTTTGTTGCTGAAATGACCATCTTTGTAGGTTCCTTCCAGAATGACGATACCTTCCATCGCGTATGTACGCTAGTGACAACGACAAGCATCGTCATCACCGCGGTCTACATCCTGCGTGTTGTCGGTAAAATACTTTATGGTAAAGTTGTGAATCCCGAACATCTGAAACTCACAGATGCAACCTGGGATGAAAGAGTCGCCGTTATCTGCCTCATCGCCTGTGTGGCAGGTCTAGGATTGGCACCATTCTGGATGAGCGATCTGATCAGTAACAGTGTAGAACCGATCATAAGTCAATTGTTAAATTAAAATTTGAATATTAAAAAAAACAGCAATGATGGACATAACTGCAATACTCCACATGCATGCCGAACTAAGTCTGACAGCCGTCTTTATTCTGATGTTTCTGCTGGATCTGTTCCTGCCGGCCCAACAACGCCACTGGCTGCGCCCCATGGCATGTATCCTTCTGACCATTCAACTATTGGCCAACCTATGGCCGGAGGAAGTCATTTTATTCGGTGGCATGTACCATTCCACCCCTATGGCTTCCATCCTGAAAAGCATCCTGACCATAGGTACCATCCTGGTATTCCTGCAAGCGGACACTTGGCTGAGGCGTGGTGACACCCGCCATAAACAAGGTGAATTTTATATCCTTACCCTCAGTACGTTGCTAGGCATGTATTTCATGGTGAGTGCTGGTCACTTCCTGTTATTCTTTCTGGGGCTGGAACTGGCAACCGTTCCTATGGCCTGCCTCGTAGCTTTCGATAAATACAAAGGACATAGTGCCGAAGCCGGAGCCAAATTCATTCTCTCCGCCTTGTTCTCCAGTGGGATCTTCCTTTATGGTATCTCCATGATTTACGGAACAGCAGGTACACTATATTTTGAAGACATCCCTGCCGGACTGACAGGGAGTCCGCTGCAAATTCTGGCATTGGTATTCTTCTTCTCCGGGCTGGCTTTCAAATTAAGCCTGGTTCCTTTCCATTTATGGACAGCCGATACCTATCAGGGTGCGCCGACCAGTGTAAGCGCTTATCTGTCCGTCATATCTAAAGGCGCGGCAGCTTTCGCCTTAATGACCATTCTGATGAAAGTATTTGCTCCGATGACTGAACAATGGAGTGAAATGCTGTGCATTATCATTGTAGCCACTATCACCATAGCTAATCTATTCGCTATCCGCCAAAGCAATCTGAAACGTTTTATGGCCTTCAGCAGTATCTCACAGGCCGGTTACATCATGCTGGCCGTACTGGCAGGAACTCCGCAGGGTATGGCTTCCTTAGTATATTATATAGTGGTATATATTGCCGCAAACCTTGCAGTTTTCGGTGTGATCAATGCCATCGAGCAACATACTCACGGCAAGGTGGAGCGCGAAGACTATAACGGACTTTACAAGACTAACCCCAAACTGACGATGGTGATGACACTTGCCTTGTTCTCATTGGCAGGTATTCCTCCATTCGCCGGATTCTTCAGTAAGTTCTTTGTATTTATGGCTGCATTCCACAGCGGATATTATATCATCGTATTCATTGCTTTAGTTAACACGATCATTTCATTGTATTATTATCTGCTGATTGTGAAAGCCATGTTTATCACTCCCAATGACAAACCTGTCGGCAACTTCCGCACAGCGACTCCAATGCGTATCAGTCTGCTGATATGTGTGGCCGGTATATTTGTATTGGGAATTTTAAGTGGCATATATCAGTTGCTGAATGATACGGCAATGCTATAACATTTATTCGTAGGGATGGGAATTACCCGTCCCTACAGTAAATGAAAGCATCATTTATCTTTTTGTCCTGAAAACAATAAGCTTCAACCTGTTCTTGGAATCCGGTACCCCTGCATGCCAATGTCTATCTTTTCATTCACCAATTGTTTCCACTCAGCGAAATAATCATTATCTTCGTAGCAAATTATTAAAGAATAAACGCTATGAAGAAAATACTTTACACCACCGTGCTCGCTTGCTCTGCTTTGTGGATCGCTTGTGCAGAGAAAAGCAAACAACCTGTCGAAACAGCTTCCTTTACAGAGGAGAATGTAACATTCGCACAAGCGCAAATCGGCAATGAGATAGAAGTGATAGAAGCATCAGGCAAATTCATGAATCCCGTCACATTGAAAACGGACAGCACTGTCTATTATTGTGATTATACCGATTGGAGAAGTGGTTTCTTCCCCGGTTCCGTATGGTATCTATATGAGCTGAGTGGTGACACCACCCTTCTGTCATTGGCCGGTAAATATACTGCCGCCATAGAGGAAGCCAAGAAACTGACCTGGCATCATGACGTAGGTTTCATGATAAATTGTAGTTTCGGCAACGGATGGCGGATAGCCGGAATTCCCGGATACAAAGAAGTCATGATAGAAGCCGCCCGTTCACTCTCCACTCGTTTCCGTGAAAAGCCGGGTACTATCCAGTCATGGGATGTGACACGGGGCTGGCAATCGGAACGCGGCTGGGAATGTCCGGTCATTATAGACAATATGATGAATCTGGAATTACTGTTTGAAGCCACCAAGTTATCCGGTGACTCCACTTTTTATCACATAGCTGTAAGCCATGCAGACCGCACTTTAAAAGAACATTTCCGTCCGGATGGAAGTTGTTATCATGTAATAGATTATAGTTTGACAGATGGCACGGTGCGCCATAGACAAACCGCTCAGGGGTATGCGGACGAATCTACTTGGAGCCGCGGACAAGCATGGGCCATTTATGGCTTCACCGTATGCTACCGCGAAACAAATAATAAAAAATATCTGGATCAGGCTTTAAAAACTTTCCATTTTATGAAAACACATCCCCGTATGCCCGAAGACTTGATCCCCTACTGGGATATGGACGCTCCGAATATACCTAATGAGCCACGGGACGCTTCAAGCGCATCCTGCATCGCTTCCGCACTTTATGAAATCAGTACTATGGATGTACCCGATGCAAGCAGTTACAAGACTTATGCAGACAGCATCATGGCATCCTTGGCTTCACCGGCCTACCGGGCTGCCTTAGGAACCAATGGCTATTTCCTGTTAATGCACTCGGTAGGAAGCATCCCTCACGGTTCGGAAATAGACGTGCCGCTGAATTATGCCGACTATTATTTTCTGGAAGCATTGAAACGGAAACGGGATACGGAAGAAAGTACGCGTTGAACTATAAGGGCAGATCAATCACCATCCGGGTACCTTCCGTATAATCGGGATCAATAAAGATACTACCTGACAGCCGTTTGATAATCAAGCGGCTCAGGTACAATCCCAATCCGTTACCTTGTGCAAACTCATCCAGCTTGGTAAATCGTTGGAATACCTCTTCTCGTTTTTCGGAAGGAATTCCACACCCTGTATCGGCCACTTCAATCCGTAATGTGCCTTGCGTTTTATCCAGCCTCATTTTAAGAGTGATGGTACCCGTGTCTGTAAACTTATTGGCATTATTCAACAGATTCTCTATCACCAGCGACAAATACTGCTCATTGGTGGAGACAGATATTTCATCCTCCGGCAGCTCCATGCGATAAGTCACCCCCGGCTTCGCCCATTGTTCCAGCTTGCCCATCTCTTGCCTGCATACATTACTCACATTGGCCGGCTCACAGGGCAGGGACGCGTCAGAGGAATCCAAATTGGCTACTATCAGCAAATGGTCTATCAACGAAGCAAGTATTTCCGCATTGGCGGTAATGAGAGTGTAATATTCTTTTTTGGCTTTCTCGTCTTCTATGGTCATATCGGTAATGATACCGGAAAAGCCAACGATGGCATTCAAAGGGGTCCGTATTTCGTGGCACATGGAGTTGATAAAAGCCGTTTTCATTTTCTCGCTTTCCCCTACTTTTTTATTCAGCTCGCCTAACATTTTTTTCATCCGTCTTTCCCTCTTCAACGTATAGAACAGATAGCAGCAGATGCCCGTCACCAGCAAAAGCACTATAAAAAGCGTAATGACCAGAATCAGCCTGTTTTTCATTTCCAGCCGGCAATTCTCATTGTGCAATTTATCGACTTCATACTTCACCTGCAGTTCGCCGAGCTGCTCTTCCAGACTGGCGGAATTGATGGAATCCTTTACCTGCATGTGAAACTTATGATGCTTGAAAGCGTTTTCATAATCCCCCATAGCCTCATAAATTTGTGAATTGACATCCAGTAGATCGGGCACATTCGACGGGCTTATTATCCAGGCATATTTTATCAGGCTATCATTGGTTTTCAAGGCTTTGTCATATTCATGCTTATGCAGATAATAATTGTTCATTCCCAGAAAATAGTTGTATTTATCAATAGGTTCCGTAATCTGGCTACGCATCCCGACAATCTGGTTGTAATAATATTCCGCCTGTTGGTCAGACAGTTGGTCTGCACGCATCAATAAAGAGGTGTAACACTGAAGGTAGCGCACATTGATGTTGTAAAAAGGACGTTGACGGGCATAGTACAGCTCATAATACTTTTCGTATTGCCGGAGCAAATCCTCGACACAGGCAATGTACCGTCCCTTCTGGTCCATAAAGCTCAGCGTGGAAAGGAAATTCCATACGGTGCAAGCACGAAATTTGAAGCCCTCCTTATAAGGCAACTGGCAAGCCAAGTTATAGGCTGTTTCCAGATAGGGATTCGCTTCTTTGTATTTGCTTTCGCTACACAAAGCGCAGCCTGTAGTGTAAGCTTGCTCCATCTGGATATAAATATTCTTCTTGTCTACCCCTTTCTTATTCACAAAGGCCAGCTCCTCGGCTATGGCTGTTTCCGTTTCATTGTTCCTGACTCTGCCTTCAAACAGCCTCATCCGCAAGAGAGACAAATGCGGAAGAGTCTCCTCCGGTGTTCCTGACTTTTCCAAAAGCCGAATATAGTACAGAGCCGAATCGGCATGGTAGGCTTTGGTGTACAAAAAAGCCAAATCGGAAAGAGCGTCAAACACCTGTGCTTTATCGCCGGCTTCTTTTGCCGTGAAATACATTTTATTGAGAAAATCCACTTCTTCAGGCTTCTCGAAATAAAGATCGGCCAAATTCCTGTAGGCGGTAACCCTGCAGGAAAGGTCAGAAGAAGCCTTCACCACATTCAAAAGACTGTCCCGGGTAACAGAAATATTACCAACAGCAACCAATATTCCCCAAATAGATGTCAATATATAACAGACAATGTATTTCATAATGTCAGGCAATTAGGGTACGAATATACAAATAATAAAGGAATATAGCAGAATTTATTTCCAATTTATTAGAAATTACACAAGAATGGGCAATTAATCCACTTATTTTTAAATTATATGCCTTAATATTGCATCATTGGAATTTTTCTGATAACCATGAAAAACACAGCGCATATTCCTACCGTAATTCATACGTAGAGAGAAGCTATCAGATTTATTAGTTTTTCATGCCGGTTGATTTATTAATTTATAAACATAAAGAATATGATAAGAAAGTTAGTTAGCGTGTGTTGTATATGTGCGTGCTTTTCTGTGATCCATGCACAAATACCACAGGAAATCTGGAAAGAAAGTGAGAAGATAGAGAAACAGATCAAAAAAACATCTTTCCCCGACCGTGTGTACAACATTAAAGATTTCGGAGCCAAAGAAGGAGACAATGGTGAAGTATTCTGCCATGAAGCGATCAATCTGGCCATCCTCACATGCAGTCAGGCAGGAGGAGGAACTGTATGGATTCCGGCCGGAGAATTTCTGACAGGTCCCATCACACTGAAAAGTAACGTGAATCTGCACCTGGAAGAAGGTGCCCATCTGAAATTTTCTTCAGAAAAGTATCTATATACTCCAACCGTACTCACCCGTTGGGAAGGAGTGGACTGCTATAATCTGCATCCGCTGATTTATGCGTATGGCGAAAGCAATATAGCCATTACCGGCAAAGGCATTATCGACGGGCAGGCTAGTAACGATAACTGGTGGAGTATGTGCGGCGCTCCGCATTATGGCTGGAAGGAAGGTATGACAGCCCAAAGAAACGGTGGCAGGGACAAACTGTTGATGTATGCCGAAACATTTGCTCCGATAGATAAAAGGCAGATGACTTTTGAAGACGGCTTACGTCCCCAGCTTATCAATCTTTATCGCTGTAACACCATTTTAATAGAAAATGTGACGTTGAAAAACTCGCCTTTCTGGGTTATCCATCCCTTATTTTGTGAAAGCCTGACAGTGCGTGGAGTCAAAGTATCCAGCCACGGTCCCAATAGCGATGGCTGTGATCCGGAATCAAGCAAGAATGTATTGATTGAGAACTGTATATTCGATACAGGAGACGACTGCATCGCCATCAAGAGCGGACGGAATGCGGACGGGCGAAAATGGAACGTGCCCAGTGAAAATATCATTGTACGCAATTGTGAGATGAAAGACGGGCACGGCGGTGTGGTCGTAGGCAGTGAGATCTCGGGAGGATACAAGAATCTGTTTGTTGAGAACTGCAAAATGGACAGTCCGAATCTGGAACGTGTCATCCGCATCAAAACCAACAACTGCCGCGGTGGTATCATTGAAAATATTTATGTGCGTAATGTAGAAGTAGGCGAATGCCGCGAAGCCGTTTTGAAAATCAACCTGCAATATGAGAACCGTGAGAAATGCGACAGAAGTTTCCCGCCCGTAGTGCGCCACGTATATCTGGATAATGTCACCAGTGAAAAGAGTAAATACGGAGTCCTGATCACCGGATATGACGACCGTGTCAACATTGAAGACATCCATGTTACAAACAGCCGTTTCAATAATGTAGAGAAAAAGGGGAATTTAATTACCGGAGCTAAAGATGTAGTTCTGAAGGAACTGTATATCAATGGGAAAAAGGTAAAAAAATAAGAGACTGAGAAATCTTTGGTATAATGGATGGCTCCATCATACCAAAGATTATATCCCCTTATGAGAATCTATTCCAGACACTCATCAAGTTCACGCATCAGCAGTTCCTTATCAAGATGCTGCCCGATAAAAACTATTTTCTGCATACGGTCGCCATATTTATCATCCCAATCCCGCAACAAGCCAGGTTCCTGGCGCATGGCCTCTATCAGCTCCTCCTCAGGTGCCGTGGCATACCACAAACCGGCTTCCTTCAGTTTTTTCTGCACTCCGGCCTGCTCGAAAAGGAAAGACATGTCACGATTATTGCTGAAATAACAGACTCCTTTCGCACGAATGATATTACGGCTCCACCGGGTTGATACAAAACGGTCGAATTTATGGATATCAAAAGCCGGACGACGATAATATACAAAAGTACTGATACCATATTCTTCTACCTCACCACCTTCATGATGATGATGGTGATGGTGTGCGTGTTCCCCATGCTCCTCATCGTGATGATGATGGTGATGGTGCGCATGTTCCTCCGCTTCTGTTTTCTGCTCTTCCGTAAGGGGGCTCTCTATCCCGCGTATCCAACCGGCAGAGGTGGCGGTACGTTCAAAGTCAAATTTTCCAGTATGGATTATCTTGTCCAAATCCACATCGGCATAATCACATTCTATGATTTCAGCTGCCGGTTGCAGTGTACGGACAATCTGCTTGATACGTTCCAATTCGTCACGTTCCACTTCCGAAGCCTTATTCAACAGTATAACATTGCAAAATTCAATCTGCTGGATAATCAGATTTTCAATATCCTCTTCATCAATCCCTTTACGGGTCAAGTCATTGCCGCAAGAAAACTCACTTTGCAAACGCAAGGCATCTACCACAGTCACAATGCAATCCAGGTGACATCCTCCATGCATTCCACCCATACCCGGAATAGAACAAATGGTCTGTGCGATGGGAGCCGGTTCACAAATGCCACTCGCCTCAATCACGATGTAATCAAAACGGTCCAACTTCATGATATCATCTATCTGCTCCACCAAATCCATTTTCAAGGTGCAACAGATGCAACCATTCTGAAGTGCCACCAGGCTTTCATCTTTCTTCCCTACAATTCCCTCTTTCTGTATAAGATCGGCGTCAATGTTCACCTCACCGATATCATTGACAATAACCGCAAACTTAACCCCACGTTTATTAGAAAGAATATGGTTCACCAATGTCGTTTTTCCACTGCCCAGATAACCGGTCAAAAGCAGTATAGGAATTTCTTTTACTTTCATATAAAATTCAATATTAATGAGACAAAGGTATAGAATGATTGATTTCCAAACAATAGAAAACATCTTTTTATACCTTATAAATAAAGAGAACCCTTCACATATCATCCGATCAGAATCTATTTTTTAACGATTTCAGTTCGTATTACAACATTTTCCAGAAAATGCTTTAAATATCCCAAGAGTATAACTATATTGCACAAAATAAATTTAGAATAACGATGAAAAGCAAATTAGCAAAAAAAATCAGACTAGGCGCAGCCTTGTTATTGATGGCGGGAACTTCAGCCTTCGCACAAAGCTCCGGTCAAATTTATACACCGACTCCTGAAAACATAAAAGCACGGCAGGAATTCCAAGACAACAAGTTCGGCATATTCCTTCATTGGGGCATTTACAGCATGACCGCTCAAGGAGAATGGTATATGAACACCCACAACATCAACCGTGATGAATATGCCAAACTGGCATCCGGATTCTATCCTTCACGTTTCAATGCCGCCGAATGGGTATCTGCCATCAAGGCCTCCGGTGCCAGATATATCTGTATCACCAGCCGCCACCATGACAGTTTCTCCATGTTTGATACAAAAGAATCCGATTATAATATCGTAGATGCCACTCCTTTCAAACGGGACATTCTGAAAGAACTGGCAGAAGAATGTCAGAAGCAGGGCATCAAGCTCCATTTTTATTATTCACATCTAGACTGGTTTCGCGATGACTATCCGGAAGGAAACACCGGACATGGGACCGGACGTCCCAAAGGGCATGGGAACTGGAAAAGCTACTACGAGTTTATGAACAAACAGCTGACTGAGCTTCTGACTAATTACGGTCCTGTCGGTGCCATCTGGTTTGACGGTATTTGGGATCAACCCGCCAACTTCAACTGGCAACTGGAAGAACAATATGCGTTAATCCATAAGTTGCAACCCTCCTGTCTAATAGGCAACAACCATCACCGGACTCCTTATGCAGGAGAAGATTTCCAAATGTTCGAGCGTGATCTGCCCGGTGAAAACAAAGCCGGTTTTTCTGCCGGACAAGGAGTAAGTGAACTCCCTCTGGAAACTTGTGAAACGATGAACGGGATGTGGGGATACAAGATTGAAGACCAAAACTACAAATCACCCAAAGCATTGATACACTATCTGGTTAAAGCAGCCGGAAAAAATGCGAATTTGCTCATGAATATCGGCCCTCAACCCAACGGAGAATTACCCGCTACAGCTGTAGAGCATCTGAAACAGGTGGGTGAATGGATGGCCCAATATGGAGAAACGATTTATGGAACCCGTGGTGGTGATGTAGCTCCTCACACATGGGGGGTGTCAACCCGCAAAGGTGACCGTTTGTTCATCCATATACTAAATTTGCAGGATGACGCACTTTATATACCTCTGAAGGCAAAAGTAAAGAAAGCAATGCAGTTTATTTCCAAGAATCCACTTTCTTTCAAACAGGAAAAAGACGGTATATTGATAAAACTGCCGCAAGTACCTGATGACATAGATTATGTCATAGAATTAAACATAAAATAATAAGGTGACATTCATGTTCTAAAAAAAGAATAAGTCCTTGAATTAGTGAAATTCAAGGACTCATCAATTTGAACTGTGGAGCTGGAGGGTGTCTCTCGAACCTTTTTATAAAATTTCACAGAATATCAAATATCATGTAATCAGTTATTTATCTCTTTCTTTCATTAATCTAAATATCTCTTAATATCATTGTATATCTCATTTTTCGGGTGTATTTTTGGGTGTCATTTTCAAACACACCCAATTATGAATATTAAAAGAAATATCATTTTTGCACCGGAAAGCCGCAAAAAAGACGGTATTCCAGTCACAAAGAATGTGCCAATCCGTATGCGTGTTATCTTTGCCAGTCAGCGTATCGAATTTACTACGGGATATAGAATCGATGTAGAAAAATGGGACACAGACAAGCAACGGGTTAGAAACGGTTGTACCAACAAGCTAAAGCAAAGTGCATCCGAAATCAACGCCGAACTATTGCGGCAATACACCGAAATACAGAATGTGTTCAAAGAATTCGAGGTGCAAGATGTAATACCCACCCCTGCACAAATTAAGGAAGCGTTCAACCTAAAGACAAAAGGGGAAAAGAAAGAAAACCATGAGGAAAAGCAAAAGGTTGAATTAGACTTCATGAAAGTTTTCAATGAATTTGTAGCAGAATGTAGCAAACAAAATGACTGGTCTTCCTCAACCCTCAAAAAGTTTGCAACAGTCAAAAAACACATTTATACATTTGACCCTAATACTACGTTTGACAGTTGGACGGAAAAACATTTCAATGACTATATAGAATTTTTGCGTACAGAAAAAAACATGCGCAACACTTCCATTGCCAAACAAATCAAATTCGTAAAATGGTTCTTACGTTGGAGTAATCGAAAAGGGTATCACCAAAACATGGCTTATGATAAATTCACGCCTAAAATGAAGAGTGCACCCAAAAAAGTGATATTCCTCACCCAAAATGAAATAAATAAACTAAGAACCTGCCCAATACCACCAACAAAGAAATACCTTGAAAGAGTAAGGGATGTATTGCTATTTTGCTGTTTCACCGGATTACGTCACTCCGATGTGTATAATTTGAAACGTAGTGATGTTAAAAACGGTCATATCGAAGTTATTACCATAAAGACGGCAGACAGTCTTATTATTGAATTAAATGACCACAGCAAGGCAATACTCGAAAAGTACAAAGGTGTGCCGTTCCCTAATGACAAGGCATTGCCAGTTGTAAGCAATCAAAGGATGAACGAATTTTTAAAAGAACTGGGACAACTGGCAGAAATAGATGAACCAATACGAGAAACATATTATAGAGGAAATGAACGAATAGACGAAGTTACACCTAAATACGCATTATTAAGTACTCACACCGGAAGACGAACATTTATCTGTAATGCTTTGGCACTTGGCATTCCAGTACAAGTAGTAATGAAATGGACGGGACACAGCGATTACAAAGCGATGAAGCCCTATATTGATATAGCAGATGAGATTAAAATCAACGCTATGACTAAATTTAATCTGATATAACTATGGACGAAAGAATAACATCAATGATACCCCACTACGGGAAACTCAACAAGATATATACCGAAATAATGTCCGGAGGCAGTTTCTCCTTTGAGAAACAGCAGTTCATTTCCGATTTCTACGAACAGTACGGGGACACGCAGACCTTTGAGACGGCACTCATCAGCCTCATGCTTGAAATGGACACCGCACACTTCTCCGTATTGCTGAACAGCCTGAAACGTGAGATTGAGAGTAACATCTCGACTTACAACGCCTGCAAGGAGTTTTTCGACCGTCTCGATACCGAATACGTATGCCGACGGCATGAAAGCCGTTTTGACTGGGACATCGACAGACAGATGAAAGTCACAAACGGATATTACCGGGAACTCATGGAAGCCAACGGCTCTTTGGAGGCGGTAGGCTTCAGGGAACACGACCGTCAGGAAGAGGAACTGCTGGAAAGAAGGTACGAACGGTGCAAGCGGGAATACGACAAGGAGAAAGCCAAACTGGATGAACTGTACAGGCAGAAGGGGCAGGCAAGGCGGGAAGCCCTGCAATGCCTGAATAACCGTTGCGGGGACATTTGCAGGCTGGGCGGCTCACTATTGGCAATCCTTGAAAAATACCTGACCGACCAAAAGCAAAAGGAGGGAGAGGAAAAGGAAGCCGCCACCACACCGACAAGCCAAACCGCCTACTTCCCCATGAAACTTTTGTCAGCCGTTTACGAAAGATGCAACGGTGAGCAGTTCGAAGCCGTTTCAGAACTGGACTTCTACGCCAACATGAACCTGCAACCATGCGAAAGCAGGCTGAAAATAAGACCGAGGGAGAAAGCCCGTGTATGCTATCTCATTTTCCTTATGGGTGAAACGCTGCCCAAGCCGGACAGAGAGAAATGGAAAAAGGACATCATGAACCTGCTGGGAATAGACGACGCATACTACAAGTCAAAATACAAAGAGCCCGTTTCCGATTTTCCCAGTGACAGCAATCAGGAATTCGCAAAGGAAATGCGGTCAATATTCCGATAGTCGGTGATATGCAACGACATTCCACGACACGACCACTTTTACCACTCAAAATAATTTCCACCACCCTTTATTGCCTTCTGATATTTAGTGAGATAGCGTGACACCACAGTCACGCAATCCACATCCTTACCACCCGTACCCGGAACTAACTTTGCACTGTTCGAACGAGGTAAAAAGCCCATGCGCAGGGCTTGCAGTACAAACGTTAATTTCATTCTGATATGGAAATTAGAGACCTTTTATCAAAGCCCGTATGGCAGATGACGGGCGAAGAGTTCATATTCCTGAACCGCCATGCCTTGCAGGGAAGCGAAACGAAGCCAGCCCAGCCGGCAGCCGACAAGGACAAGAAATATGTATACGGGATAGGCGGCATAGCCCGGCTGTTCGGGTGCAGCATACCCACAGCAAACCGCATCAAGAAAAGCGGGAGGATAGACAGAGCCATTACGCAGATAGGACGCAAAATCATCGTCGATGCGGACATGGCACTGGAACTGGCAGGACACAAAAGCGGGGGACGCAGATAGGGAGGTGCGGTATGGACAACAAGGAAAGAAACATCACGCCCGAAGAGGCGGTAATCCTATGGCAAGCCTCACGGCTCGACCTTTCGGACGAATACGAGAAGGCACCCGAAATCCTGAAAGTGCGGGGTTCCGTCATCGGCACACTGGGGAATTTCAGCGCGTCAATCGGAAAAGCCAAGAGCAAGAAGACGTTCAACGTCTCCGCAATCGTGGCGGCTGCACTGAAAAAAGGAACGGTACTAAGCTACACGGCTGAACTGCCCGAAAACAAGCGGAAAATACTCTATGTGGACACCGAGCAAAGCACCTACCACTGCGCAAAGGTGGCAAAACGGATATTGCGCATGGCGGGACTGCCCGCAGACAGAAACCATGAAGACCTTGAATTCCTCGTCCTAAGGAAGTACACGCCCGAAGAGCGCATAGCAATCGTGAGGGAGGCAATCTACCGCACCGAGAATATCGGGCTGGTAGTCATTGACGGGATACGGGACATGGTGCACGACATCAACAGCCCCAGTGAGTCCACAACGGTAATCTCCTATCTGATGACATGGACGGGGGAAAGGGACATCCACATCCATACTGTCCTGCACCAGAACAAGGGGGACGAGAACGCAAGGGGGCATATCGGAACCGAGCTAAGCAACAAGGCGGAAACCGTGCTGCAAGTGGAGAAGGACGAGAATAACCCCGACATAAGCAAGGTTAAAACCGCACACATCAGGGCGGTGGACTTCGAACCGTTCGCATTCCGTATCAATGAGGAGGCACTGCCCGAACTGCTGGACGGCTACCGGTTCAAGGAGAAGGAGCCGGGCAAAGGGAGGAGGGGGAAATTCGACCCCAACAAGGACATCAGCGAGCAGCAGCACCGCATCGCACTGGAAGCCGCATTCACCCTGAAAGACGAATACGGCTACAAGGAACTTGCGGGAGTATTGAGGGATGCCTACGCCTCTGTGGGTGTCAAACTTGGCGGAAACAGGGTGACAGACCTCATTACCGTATTGAAGAACAAACGGATGATAGTGCAGGAGAACGGCAGGAAATACACCTTCAAGCCCGATTTCCACTATTAGCGGTATGGCATGGAAACCACTTTACTTTAGTCCCGTACCATATATATACGGAAATAAAGTAAAGTGGATATAGCCCGTAATATATATAGAGAGGTACGGGCGAAAACAAAAAAAGATGTTCACACCGCCTGACAAGAAAAACAGCACGGGCATAACAGCCCGGAAACCGCTTTACTTTAGTCAGGGTGCATATATATAGCGAAATAAAGTAAAGCGGATGCAGCCCGCAGCATGCAGAAGGCACGGGCGAAAACAAAAAACAATATCCACTTAAACAGAAACCCACATGAATACGAATGAAGCGAAGCGGATACGCATAGAGGAATATCTGCACAGTCTTGGCTACAGCCCGGTAAGACGGCAGGGCGGCAGCCTATGGTACAAGTCACCTTTCAGGGACGAGGGCGAACCGTCCTTCAAGGTGAACACCGAGCGCAACCTATGGTATGACTTTGATGCGCGGGCAGGGGCGGGAACATCATCGCACTGGCACAGGAGCTCTACGCATCCGACAGCCTGCCCTACCTCTTGGAAAGGATAGCGGAGCAGGCACCCAACGTGCGCCCGGTCTCCTTCTCTTTTGGCGGGCAACCTTTCTCCAAACCGAGCTTCCGACAGTTGGAGGTGGTGCCGCTTTCTTCCCCCGCCCTATTCTCCTATCTGCGGCAGAGGGGGATAAATACGGAACTGGCAAGAAGAGAATGTTGCGAGGTGCGCTATCAAACTGACGGCAAGCCCTACTTTGCCGTCGGTTTTCCCAACCGTTCGGGGGGCTACGAGATACGCAACAAGTTCTTCAAGGGCTGCATAGCACCGAAGGACATCACCCACATACGGCAGGAACAGACGAAAGAAGCGTGCTACCTCTTCGAGGGCTTCATGGACTACCTCTCCTTCCTCACCCTTCGGCTGGAAAGATGTCCCGAACGCCCCGAACTTGACGGGCAGGACTACATCGTGCTGAACTCGACTGCCAGCCTCTCCAAAGCAATCCGCCCACTGGGCGATTACGAACACATCCATTGTTTCCTTGACAACGACAAGGCGGGAATGGAAGCCGTTCAGGAACTGCGGGAGGAATACGGGATGCGCATACGGGACGCATCGCACATATACGGAGGCTACAACGACCTGAACGACTTCCTTTGTGGTAAACGGTCAGGACAAACGGAACGGTGGCGGGAGAAGCCGGAACCGGAGAAAAGTCAACGGCAGGCAAGGCAGCCGGAGAGGAAAGGCAAAGGCATCAGGATGTAACCGCACATGCCAACGGAAGGCTTTAAAAAAAGCCATAGCTCATTAGGGCTTTTTCTTCACGCAATGCACGCATTGCTAAAAAAGCCCCAATGAGCAAAAGGGACGCCGCCCCTTTTGAAACCCCGTGAGCCATGCGGCATGGAAGCAAGGCAGGGGAAGTATTAACCGAAAAATGTATTACAGTTATGGGATATGCAGTTTTGCATTTGGAAAAGGCAAAGGGTGCGGACGGCGCAATGTCCACACACATAGAGCGCACCGTACACCCGAAGAATGCGGACAGAACACGGACGCACCTGAACCGGGAACTGGTGCAGTTCCCCGAAGGGGTGAGAAACCGCACGCAGGCGATAGCGCACCGGATAGAGACGGCGAGCATCAAACGCAAGATAGGTACCAACCAGGTAAGGGCAATCAGGGTGCTGCTCACCGGAAGCAACGAGGACATGAAGCGTATGGAAGCGAACGGGCAGCTTGACGGCTGGTGCAGCGACAACCTGAAATGGCTAAGGGAAACATACGGCGAACGGAATCTCGTGTCGGCAGTCCTGCACATGGACGAGAAGACGCCGCACATACACGCCACTATCGTACCGATAGTGACCGGGGAGCGCAGGAAAGCCAGACAAGACGAACAGAACGGGAAGAGGAAGTACAGAAAGAAGAACACGCAGGATGTGAGGCTGTGCGCTGATGACGTCATGGCAAGGCACAGGCTGAAACACTATCAGGACACCTACGCCCAAGCCATGGGCAAATACGGCTTGCAAAGAGGCGTGGACGGCTCACTGGCAAGACATATACCGACCTCACAATATTACAAGGAACTGGTGGAACGGCAGGACAGCCTGCAGGAGAACATAGAAAACCTGCTGGGGCTGGAAGAGGAAGCGCAGAAGAAACTGAAAAAAGTCAAGGGGGAAATCAACGTGCAGAAGATGAAAGGTGCGGCGGTGAACGCCACCACAGCCATAGCGGACGGGGTGAGTTCTCTTTTGGGCGGCAGCAAGGTCAAGAGGCTGGAAACGGAGAACGAAAATTTGAGGCAGGACATTGTGGATCTGCAAAAGCAGGTGCAAGCCGAACAGAGGGAACAAAAGGAAATGGAGCACCGCCACAGCAGCGAGATAAACAAGGTAGACCGGAGCTACCGGCAAAAAATCAGGGAATACGACAACAGACTGGAACAGATAGACACCTACTTCCCTATCGTGAAGGAACTGCTGCCCATAGCCGAACAATGCCGGGAAGTGGGGTTCACCGAAGAACTGACAAGGCGGATTGTCAGCCTGCAGCCCGTGGAGTTCAAGGGAAGGCTCTATTCGAAGGAACACAAGGAGAAGTTCAAGACGGAGCACTCGACGGCAACCGTGGAGAGGAACCCGCAGGAGAAGGGGAAATTTCGGCTGTGCATTGACGGTATGCCCATACTCGAATGGTTCAAAATGAAGTTTCAGGAACTCAAAGAAAAACTGGGTGTAAGCCACACCCAAAAAGAGGAAAGCACCCCCAAAAGGGGATTGAGAATGTAGCAGAAAAGCAAAAAGCAGCATTAAAATTTGCTGATTATTCAAAAAATCTCTTTCTTTGTAGCGTCTTATCCATTCTTTGCAAAAAGAATTGGAAAGATACATATATATCGAAGAGCGTTTTTAGTAATATTATTCTTGTACAGAAAATCGCCAGTTTTCAAAGCCAATCAAGAATAATAGACAACAAAACGCTCACCTCTTTTGTATATACATTGCCTCATAGAAGGGAAAGTATATCTATAAAGGCGTGGGCTGTCTATTATTATTTGATTGGTGGGTGTTTGGCGATACCTCTGTACAGATAAGAAATTAAAACAGTTCCCACGCCTCTTCTTTTGCTAAAATCCGTCTGGGGAATTGCGGGCATTTCTAATTTCAAATGAAAAAGATTTCTTTTCTTTTAGCTTTTGTGGCTGTCCTTCTCGGATTGTCACAGAATGCGGCTGCACAGTCTAAAGGTGAATATAGACAATCCCAAAGCCGTATGATTGAACCCCAACAACAAGTTTTCGTACGCCCGTTGGTTGTAGATTTACATGTTACCACCAATGAAAGACAAAAAGCCGTTTGGCCTTTTCCCGAAGTGGATATTTATAAAATGACCGTGCAGGATGTAGAAAACCTGAAAATCAATGCACTGTATCTTACTGCACAAAAAATGGATGCGGATGTTATCGTCGCCCCCACCTTTGATATTCGAACTGTGAAAAAAGGTATCGAAATCACAGTGATAGGTTTTCCTGCCAAATATGAAAACTGGAAAGTTGCTGAAAAGGAAGAAGATTACAAATGGATAGAAGCAGTGTATGGAACAAGGTTCAGATATAACATAGTAAATCCTGCGCAGTCATTAGGAGGAAATCAAGCAAAAAATTCAGATGCAGTAAAATAATGTATTATTAACAATTAATTTTTAGAACGTATGAAAAAAGTTTTATTTTTTGCGTTGGCAGCATTCATGACTGCCACTGTAAGTGCACAAGTTGTAACAAGCACCTCATTCAAGAAAGCCAAATCCGGTACTGTATGGTACATAAAAGCAGGTGCCAATATTGCGAATGTTAGTGTTGACGAAGGGGATGGTCCCGATGCTATTTTCGGTTACAATGTCGGTATAGCATTTGACCGTCCTATTGGTAGTAACGGTGTGTTTTGGAACTCCGGATTGTTATTGGCGACCAAAGGCTGGAAATACAGCTATGACGGCGATGAAATTAAGTTAAACGCCAATAAGTTGGAAATTCCGCTAACATTCGGTTATAAATATAAAGTAAATGATGACGTTGCTATTGATGCCCGTATTGGAGGGTTTGCCAACTATGATGTCTTTGGAAAATATAAGGAAGGTGACGATAGTTGCAATTTAGGTGATCTTGAAGACTATGACCGTTTCAGTGCAGGTATTCAATTTGGAATAGGTGTTTGGTATCAAAAATTAAACTTCAACATCACATATCAAAATGGTTTAGTAAAACAAAACGAATCAAAAGAAAAAAACTGGATGATTAGTTTAGGATACGCATTCTAATTTCTCACAACAATTTCCGATACCGATTTCCCAAAAAACGAATGGGCGGTATCGGTTTTTATATCAAACATTAAAAATAAAAAATATGAAGAAAATTATTTTTTTATGGTTGGTAAGCATCTTAATGCTTTTACCTATTAGCTTTGTTTCTTGTTCTGATGATGATGAAGAAGGTGTTGGTTCTACATCCGAATTAGTAGGTACATGGGAAATAGTTTCTCGTACTTATCAATGGAAAGAGGACGGGAAAATCATGGAAGAAGGTACTGAAAATGACAGCGATACAAGAATTACATTCAACGAAGATGGTACATGCAAAGCTGCTGAATATTATAATAACAAGTGGAACTGGGATGAGACTGGTACATGGAGTTATAAGAATGGAAAAATTACAATTAGAAGTACATACGAAGGCGAAAGTTATTCTGAAACAGCCACTGTGAAAGAATTGACAAGTTCCAAACTGGTTCTTGAATATATCGATAAATACACAGAAGATGGAACTTCCTATGAAGATTATGAACTTTCTGAATATCGCAAAATTTCTGATTAATTATAATCAAACATGAGATTTACAACATCATTTCTTTATTGCCTTGTACTATGTACTGTTTGCATGCAACTACATGCACAAGGCAGTATTTCATCTCCATATTCAGAGGTAAAAGGGAATGTCGTCATTTCCGAATTTCATACTCTCGACAAGCCGACTTCAGCAGAAGGCATTTTCTTAAATGCCCTTTTGTGGATGATTGAAAATAGAGAGTTGGAGAACACGGAAGAAGAAGACAAAAGCACTTTTGAAATAGATTATGACAAAAAGCAATATCTACTGGAATTTACGCAGACTAATTCCCAAAGTGCATCTCGCTATCGTTGTCTGTTTTCGGTCAAAGTCACAGATAATATTATTACGATTTTAGCTTCAAATATCACCTATGAGGCTGAAACCAATGTTATAAAATTAGTAAAACGGCTTGCTTTTGAGAAGCTACAACCTGAAAAGAAACCGAAACACAAAGAGTACTTAAATGAATTTGCAATACTTCATAAAGAAACAGTCAAGCGAATGTTAGAAGCAATAACAACTAATCCGGCACCTACCATTACCCACTGGATGGAAATCAAAAATAAAGAAGTCGTAAAGGGTATGAGTAAGCAAGAATGCTTATTAGCATTTGGAAAACCTGCTTCTGTGCAAAAACAAGGAAACAAAGAAGAATGGATGTACAATTCATACACCTACGTATTTTTCGAGAATAATATAGTAACATCATTAATAAAATAGCATTATTAGAATGAAAACTATTAGGATTTTATTAACAACAGTATTATTTGTCAATTTATTTATATCCTGCTCTTCAGATGATGATGCAGAAAATATATCTTCTAAAATAGATAAAACTTTTGTTGGAACATGGAATTATAATAACTATGTTGCCAATGTTGTAGACGAAAACCATAATTTAATTTTTAACATCAACGGTACATGTTCATACTCTTGGTCACGAATTACAGCTACTTCATGGCAAAAAGATACTTATTGGGATTCTGAAGGCACATGGGAATATGACAAGTCAAACAAGCGTATAATAACAACTTGTACCACAAGTAGTACGGGAAGTACAGTGATTTTGGATGTTATATCCGTAAATGAAACAACATTAGTTGTAAAGCAAGAAGGAGCCTCTAAAAGCAAAACTTACACAAAAAAGAATTAAAAACAGTAGTAAGTTATTAAAGATAAATGCTTGCGAAAAGAATATGTTCATTTTCGCAAGCATTATTTTTTTACAGCCCAATTCTTAAATAATACAAAAACACCCGATTTTACATTACCGGGTGTAAAATCGGGTGCATTTCTTACAAACTACTGATTATCAGCGTTTACTGTGGAGCTGGAGGGAGTCGAACCCTCGTCCAAACGAGGAAGCCATACGCTTTCTACATGCTTATCTTCGCCTGAATTTTCGAGTATAAGCAGGACCGAAGCCACCAACTTATACCTTATCCTCTAAATTTTCGTAAGAGACACGAGGCGGATCTCTAACTATTCCCGATTTTACTGCACCACTTGATCAAACGCTTCGGAACAAGAGCTTTTGAGTGATGTCTCGTTTCCACCACTTTGGCGGAAATAAAGCTAATCTACTATGATTCGATTAAGCAGCAAGAGCATAATTTTCGTTGCCAGATAAAATTTTGAAAACTGGGATTATAGTGCCAATCAACCACGCACTGCATGCTTACATACCACTTAGCCACGCTGTCAAATCCAGTCAACCCCGTACTGGTATCTCATAAAGAGGTTGCAAATGTACACACACTTCTGTTAATATCCAATTATTTATTCGCTTATTTAGCGCATTTTAATGAGAACAACGTATCTTTGGACATAATTTATCTAATCCTAACAGACCTGGCAATATGAACAAAAAGTTAATGACCTTGTGTATGAGCAGTATGATACTGGGAGCCTGCACATCCTCTCCCAAGCAACAAACAGAACCGACAGCAGCCGCAGAAAATATGAACCGGATGTATATGCTGGTAGGCAGCTATGCAACTCCGGATGAAGAAGGCATCAAAATCTACAGTTTTGATGAGCAAACAGGAAACTCCCAATATATCAGCGGGATAAAAGGAATATCCAACCCCTCTTACCTCATTCCGTCGGCTGATGGAGAAAGAATATATGCGGTAGGAGAGGATGCCGGAAAAAGCTCTACCGCCAATGCCATCAAATTCGATAAAGAACAGCAGAAGCTAACCTTGCTCAATTCCCAGCTCACTGATGGCGACGCACCCTGTTATATTACTCTCAGCCCGTCGGGGAAATTTGTCCTGACAGCCAATTATATGGGAGGTAGCATAACCGTCTTCCCACTGGATAAAGACGGCAAATTAAATTCCGGGACACGCCTTATCTCCTTTACCGGAAGCAGTCTTGACAAAGAGAGACAAACACAGCCGCATCTGCATTGTGTAGAGTTCACTCCTGATCATAAATATCTACTTGCCACTGATCTAGGAACAGACCGGATCCATGTGTTCCCTGTTAGTGAGCATGTAACTGATGGTGTGTCCCATTCCTTGCTGAATGAATCCGGAGAATCTGATATAAAAGTAGAACCCGGATCAGGACCACGCCACATTTGTTTCCATCCGAACCAAAAATTCGCTTATCTGATTAATGAAATCTCAGGAAAAGTCATCGCTTTCTCTTACGACAAAGGAAAATTAAACGCCATACAATATATAGAAGCTGACACAGTGGAGGCCAAGGGCAGCGGAGATATCCACATTTCACCCGATGGAAAATTTCTGTATGCATCCAACCGCTTAAAAGCAGACGGTATTGCTATCTTCGCCATAAATCAAGAAGAAGGGACATTGACCAAGACAGGTTATCAGCCGACTGATATCCACCCACGTAATTTTATTATCAGCCGGAACGGACGCTACCTGCTGGTGGCCTGCAGAGACAGCAACTCCATACAGGTATTTGAAAGAGATCCCCAGACAGGACTGCTGAAAGACACAGGCAAGACAATAAAAACCAACAAGCCCGTATGCCTGAAGTTTATCTGTTAAACACAAGAAACAGCGTCTTTAATAAAATAAACTGCTGCCTTCAATACCCGATGAAGACAGCAGTTTATTTACATCAGACAGACCGGATCTTTATACATAAGTTTCCAAGAACTTAGCATGCCCCTCCACGGTTACTTTCACTTCTTTTGTCGTGGCAGGAAAAAGGATAGATTCACCGGCTTGCAATTCCAATGAGTTACCATCCCCATCAGTTACCGTACAAGAACCTTCCATGCAAATATAAATTACAAATGAGTCCAGCTCACTATAATCTATCGTCATATTTTCAGTCAAGTCATAGACAGAAGTAGTAAAATACGGACAGGTAACCAACTCCACAGACTCATTCTGTTTCGGAGTATAATGAGTACGGTAATCCTCTTCTACAGAATAATCTATGGCATCTTTCGACAATTCCGTATGCAATTCACGAGTATTGCCATTCTTATCCTTACGGTTGAAATCATAAATCCGGTAAGTCACATTCGAAGTCTGCTGAATCTCAGCAATAAAGCATCCGGCTCCAATACTATGAATGCGTCCCGCAGGCAAGAAAAACACATCACCCGGTTGCACGGCATAATCGGCCAATGCATCACAAATCGTATTATCAGCAATCATGGCGGCATACTCATCGGGAGTAATCTTTTTACTCAGCCCCGAACGAAGATGCGCTTTGCCTCCGGCATTGTCAATAACATACCACATTTCGGTCTTGCCCATCGAATTATGACGCTTCTTTGCCAGCTCGTCATCCGGATGCACCTGTATAGAGAGGTCGTCACAAGCATCAATGAATTTGATCAACAAAGGGAAGTTATCCCCAAAACGCTGATAATTACTTTCTCCTACCAGAGATCCTTTATATTCTTTTACCAACTGACTCAGATTCTTGCCGGCTTCGGTTCCATTAGCAACAACAGACTCGTCGCCCGGAACATTAGAGATCTCCCAGCTTTCGCCAACCTGAGGCTGTTCAATATTGAGATGCTTGAACGGGATAATCTTTTCTCCACCCCAAATGGTGGATTTCAGAATGGGGTTAAATTTAAATGGATACATAGGTGTATTAATTAATAGTTTCTAGGTTCGGATACAAAAATAAGGGAATTCTATGACTTTACCGCATAGAATCCCCTTAAAAAATCAACAGCGATGTGTGTGTATATTCAAAGGTGTATTAGTAGTCTGTATTATTAGGATCGAAGTTTGTCCAGCCATCCAACCAGTTATCGTCTGTTCCAAACGCTCCGATATATTCCACTTTCTCAAAGCCAGTGCTCAATAATGCATCACTGAACGAAGCGGCAGTCAGCACAGGGCTACCTGCATCCGGCATATAGTTCACACCGATTTTACGTCCGTCCTTGAACTTCAGTTCATTGATATCGGCCAATACTTTATTTCCTTTCTGAGCCTTGAAGAAAGTAGAAGAGTAAGACTCCCGGCCAGCATCAATGATTTGCTTGTTCACAGCATCATAAAGCACGTCGTCATATACCTTGTTGGCATCAGAACCGGCCACCGTCATGCCTGCAAACCAAATATTCTCCAACTTCATGTTCCCTGCCTTGGCCATCTCCACTGTATTGCCCTTCTCACCATCAATGATCAAACCGACAGGATATCCCACAGCTACTGAATTAAAGCAATTCAAACGGCTGGAACGTCGGATCTGCATGGCAGACTGGAACTTGCCTAAAGCCGAACCATTATTAGGATTGAAGCTGCCACCGGTGATATAACTCTCGTTATTGGCGAAGTTTGCATCACGCCCCAACGGCCCGATAAAAGTGACATTACTAAATACTGCTGTCGTATAAGGCTCTATCAATGAGGCATCTCCACAATTATCCGATTCAAAGCCATTGGACTGAGAAGTATCCGCAATTCTCGGGTCACGGATTGAAAGACAATACTGCACCTTGCCGGAGAAGCCATTATCCGTATCAAACTCATCGTCCCATCCATTATAAGCCACTAGATATTTACAATTCACACTACCTCCAAACCATTCGTAAGAGTCATCATTGGAGTACGATACCTGCACATGGTCAATGGTAGTCCCGCTACCTACAGATCCCAAAGTTATGCCATTAATTTCCTTATCTTTCTGAAAAGGATAACCAGCAAATTCCACACGCACATATCTCAATGTACCTGAATTGTCAGCATCATCATTTCCTCCGTGTTTAGTACGCGGACCTCCCTCGATCTGCTGATTCAACACTCCCTGATTGTTCCTGGCATTACCACAAATGATCAGTCCTCCCCAATCTCCCGGTTTACGCTGGCCTTTAGGCTGTTCAGAGGTAAAGACAATCGGAGCGTCCTTAGTACCCTCGGCTATCAGTTTGCCTCCCGGTTCCACAATCAAGGCAGCCTGTGTATCTTTATCCCCCTTGATGACAGTCCCCGGCTCGATGGTCAGTACCGACCCTGCCCCCACATAAATCCATCCTTTCATCAGATAAGTTCCTTTGGGCAAAGTCCGTGTACCTTTAAAAATAAACTCCTGGTCTCCGTTTCCTATCACGGCACCTTTGACATTCTCTGTCTTATCATCATCAAACAACAAGTGGTCACATGTTTTAATAGCTCCCTCACTTCCCCATACATAAGGAGTCCCGGTATTTCCACCGTTGCCATTACCGTTTCCCGAATCAGTTTCCGGATCATCACTGCTGCAGGCAATCACTCCCCCCAGCATCATTGCCGAGAATGCGTAAATCATAAACTTGTTAGTTCTCATTTTCATTTGTTTATTAGTTAATAATGAAAGATTCATTCTGTTTTAAAACGTATAGTTAATGTTCAAATTGAAGTTATGCCCCGGTTTGTACTGGCGGGTGATTTGTTTCACTTCCCCATGAGCGGTTTCTTCAAATTGCTTGAAAGAAACCCTCTCCGCCAACAAGTCTCGCATGGCAATCTTTATTTCCAGATCACCGATTTTTTTCGAGACACTTAAATCCACTGCATTACGGGGCATTTCATAAGAATCGGGCACTCTGACTTCATTGCCTGCGGTTCCCAGACTACGGCCTACACCAATAATGCGTTTACCGATACGGTTATAAAGCAATGCAGCATTCCATCCGCTACCGGCATGTTGATAGAAAAGGCCGGCATTAATCAAATAGGGAGACTGGCCTTGCATCGGACGATCCTCCTCTTTGGCTCCCGGCTCAAATTTCACCTTACTTTTAATTAAGGCCCCGTTCAGACTAAGGCTAAAATGACGCATACCTATAAAATCCAAATTCTTGCGAATATCCACTTCCACCCCATAATTATCCGCTCCTTTGGCATTGATATACGAATAGACAAGATCCGTACCTCCAGATACTGTATAAGTCCATTCAATGGGATTCTTAAACCTTTTATAGAAAAGAGAGACAGAGACCAATTCTCCACTGCTGGGATAAAGCTCATAGCCAAAATCCAAATTATCAATATAAGCAGGCTTCAGGTTATAATTACCTTGTACATTGCTGGCAAGGTCAAAATCATAATATACAGAAGAAGAGACCTCACGAAATTCCGGACGATTCACGGTACGTCCATAAGACAAACGGAACTGATGCTTGTCATTCAGACGATAAGCCGCATTCACAGACGGGAAGAAATCATTGTACGTATAGAACACACTCGTGGGACTTTTCTCGTTTTTCTGTGTATGGCTGACCAGTTCCATGCCATTATGTTCAAAACGAACTCCGGTATATACATTCCATTTACCCAACGGCAGATTAACCCCCGCATAACCGGCACTCAGAAGATTATTGCCTTCGTAATTATTGCGCCAGTCCACTTGTTCCAACAAATAAAGTCCATTCTCTCCATAGTTCTTCTCTTGCAATAATTCATCGGGAACATTCATTACCTTATAAGCGCCCGGCAATCCATTTTTCCAACTATAGATAAAAAAACGGGTATTATATTCACGAGTACGATACTCCGTGTAAGCTCCGGCTTTCAGAACAGGAGTAAAATCTCCGAAAGAGAAATCATGCTGATAATTGACATTAGCCGACAGGATATGTTCATCCAACCGGGAAAATTCCCGATTAATCTCATTCAAGTTCTCCACTTCCAACTGATTGGTTTCCGTATTGAGTACAGTAGTATATCGACGACGGTCCGGCATATTCCGATTGGCATAAGAATATCCGGCACTCCAATCTAATTTGTCGGCCTCACCCAATGTATGTTTCCCTGTAAATTGACCATTGTAAGTGGTACGGCTCTGATAATAGTATTCCGCGCTCTCTTCATAATCATTCTGCGCATCTGTCCCCTTACGGTAAGTATAGCGGTCTTTCCCTAATTGATTAAAAATATTCTTGAACTCATAGCGGCTGTTACCACTGGCAGGCACATAAGTAAAATTCAGCATAGCTCCTGCACGGACCTGATGGTTATATTGGTCATCCACACTTTTGCGCAAATAATTAGAACGGTCGTGTGTCGTATCATAGGCACCAAACAAATTATTATCCATATCCAGATAAGTCTTATAGCTATTGCTGTAGTTCACAGTTCCCAACATAGCCAAAGTACTCCCGTTACTACCTACCCGGCGACGGCTGAAATTCATACTCAGGCTGAGGTCTGCCATAGGCTTACGTCTTTTAACTGTCCAGTCATTGTTCAACCCGTTATTCAATAAATCATAACCGTTATTCATCGGATCAAGCACCGCATTAATTCCACCTTTCAAACTACGGAAACCATGATCGAAACCCAAAAAATCGGTGCCGCTTCCCCTATTATACCGGAAGTCCTTAAAATGAGTCCGGTCATTCAAGCCCGCTCCAACCGAAACAGCAAACAAATTGCTGCCAGGAACATCTTTGGTATTCACCAAAATAAAGCCACCACTGAAATCAGCGGGATATTCCGGTGCGGGCGATTTCACCACCAACATATTGTCCAATTGCGACGATGGAATAATATCGAAAGAAAAAGCACGCGCGTCGGCTTCCGAACTAGGTACGGCACTATTGTTAATCCATACATTATTATACCGTTGTGAAAGGCCACGCACCATCACGAATTTCTCCTCAATTATACTGATACCCGGAACACGGCGAATCACTTCCGAAGCATCTTTGTCCTGTGTCTTAGTGATCTGCTGGGCCGAGACTCCGGTCTGCATAACCAAACTGGTGCGTTGTTGAGCAATAATAGCGTTCTCCGTATTCTTTTTGGCATCCGCTACCACCACAACCTCTCCTAATAGTTGATTGTCCGGTTCCAGTTCTACTTTCATTTCCAACAGACCGTTTATTGTAACCTCAACAGTCTGTGTACAATAAGATATATAAGATATAATAAGCTTATACGTTCCATTTCTTAATCCCGCAAGTTCGAAATTACCGTCCATATCGGTTATGGCCCCCGTACTTGTACCACTTAATTGCACTGCCGCACCAATGAGCGGCTCTTTCGTCGCTTTGTCTGTTACAGTTCCTCGTAAAGCGGCCGCCTGTACTGTCAAAGCCAACATCAGGAGAATTACCATAAGGCTCATGCCTTTCATCTGAATCTTCATCATACTTTTACCTTTACCTTGTTATTTTTCCGATGGCAAAGATCGGAGATCCGTATTACATGGATGATACACCTGCGTGATACTCCTTTTGCATCTTTATTTCAATACGGTTTCATTGCATTTTGTAGAAAAAGCCCCTACCTTTACAAGCAAATTGTAAAATAGAAAAAGAATATGAGAAGTTTTGCATCTGACAATAACTCAAGTGTACATCCACAAATCATGGAAGCACTGATAAAAGCCAATAACGGACATGCCCTTGGCTATGGAGATGATCCCTGGACAGAAGAAGCCACCCGTAAAGTAAAAGAACAATTTGCACGTCCGTGTGAAGCACTGTTTGTATTCAATGGTACCGGCAGTAATACCATGGCACTGCAAATGATGACCCGTCCTTACCATATTATCTTCTGTGCCGACACCGCTCACATTGCAGTAGACGAGTGTGGCGCCCCCAGCAAAGCGACCGGCTGTTTCATGCGTACGGTTCCTACCTCGGATGGAAAACTGACTCCGGAATTATTAAAACCTTTTATGATGAACTTTGGTATAGAACACCATTCTCAGCCCGGAGCTATTTACTTAAGCCAATGCAGTGAATTAGGAACAATTTATAAGCCGGAAGAAATATGCGCATTGACAGAATTTGCCCATCAACATGGGCTGCGGGTACACATGGACGGTGCCCGTATCTCTAATGCCGCAGTGGCATTGGGAATGAGTCTTGATGACATATCGGGAGCTTGCGGAGTTGACACACTGACTTTGGGAGGAACAAAGAATGGACTGATGGGAGCCGAATGTGTCGTGATTTTCGATCAGGATTTGGTAAAGGAAGCGCGTTATGCCCGAAAACAAGCCTGCCAGCTGGCCAGCAAGATGCGTTATATCTCTTGCCAATTCACAGCTTTTCTTTCAGATAACCTATGGCTGACATGCGCACAACATGCCAACGCAATGGCGCAACGTTTGTACAAGGAGCTTTCCACAATGCCTGATATAAAATTCACCCAAACGGTAGAAAGCAACCAATTATTCTTTATCATGCCGCGTGAGAAGGAAGACAAACTACAAGAACATTATCATTTCTACTTCTGGAACGAAGCCATAGGGGAAATGAGACTCGTTACCTCTTTCGATACCACAGAAGAAGATGTAGACAAGCTGATAACTTGCATAAAGAAACTATAATTATCCCCCGATTCTATCAAGGCAGGCTTTCAAGCCTGCCTGTTTCTATTTCCGGGTGAATTTACCGGGCGTACATAACAAAAAAAACTCCTCCGGAACTTGATTGTTCCGGAGGAGTTCTGTAAAACGGCGGCTACCTACTCTCCCACTGTG
>Ga0129316_1000090_pt1 | contig 73141 bp, 57 predicted proteins | sample Cm1ome_2_FD_94429 | JGI IMG/M metagenome (GOLD analysis project Ga0129316, IMG submission 94429) | Eastern black-and-white colobus group fecal microbial communities from Wisconsin, USA - Cm1022B metagenome | ecosystem: Host-associated > Mammals > Digestive system > Large intestine > Fecal...
ATACAGTTCTACCAGAACTTGATAAATCTGTATTTTTAATAAATTTTAAAAACCAATATTATGTTAAAACGATTCAAATCAGTTGGCATGCTGTTGTTCTTAGGAGCTTTTTCTACAGGAACCATTTCTGCTGTTACGGCTTTGGAAGTCAATTCCTCTGCTATCGTACAACAAAATGAGACATGCAAAGGTATTGTGAAAGATGCTATGGGGGAATCTATCATTGGCGCTTCTGTAGTAGTAAAAGGTACAACTAACGGTACAATTACCGATTTTGACGGTAACTTTAGCCTTGCAGGCGTAAAAAAAGGAGAGATTATAGTTGTTTCTTATGTAGGTTACCAAAAACAGGAAGTAAAATGGAACGGAGGTCCGCTCAATGTTATCTTAAAAGAAGATACTGAAGTCTTGAGCGAAGTGGTAGTGGTAGGTTATGGTGTGCAGAAGAAAGCCAACCTTTCCGGTTCCGTTGCTCAAGTCAATAGTGAGGAATTGACAAACCGACCCATTTCCAATGTATCAAGTGGTTTGCAGGGGTTAATGCCTGGTGTAACGGTTACAGCCGGCCAGGGGCGTCCGGGTGAAGATGGAAGCAACATCAGAATCCGAGGTGTTGGAACTTTGAACAATGCCTCTCCTTATATATTGATTGATGGCGTGGAAAGTGGCTCTATGAATGACTTGGATCCTAACGATATTGAAAGTATCTCTGTTTTGAAGGATGCATCTTCGGCTGCTATCTATGGTTCTAAAGCATCTAATGGTGTGATTCTGATTACTACCAAACGCGGTAAGGTCGGTGCTCCTCGCATTTCATACAATGGATATGTGGGTATTCAAAATGCTACGGCGATCATAGACCGTGTGAGTTCAGCTGATTATGCCAGATTGTACAACCGTATTGATGATGATAATAATCAGCCGCATCGTTATTCGGACGAAGATATCCGCTTGTTCGAAGACGGTTCGGATCCTTATGGTCACCCTAACACCAACTGGAATGATGCCGCGTTCAAGACAGGTGTTTTACACAAGCATAATGTCAGCATAAACGGTGGTACAGACAATGCAAAATACATGGCTTCAGTAGGTTACTTGGGTCAAACAGGTATTCTGCCTAACTCGGAACGCAGTCAGTTCAACGGTCGTATGAATTTGGATATAAATATCAGCAAGCAATGGCACGTTCGTATGAACTTGGCATATATTAAGAATGATTACAAAGATCCCAATTCCAATTACGGCGGAGGATCCTCAGACCAGATTATTCGTCAGCTCAATATCTTAAGTCCGATGATTCCTATTAAAAACGAGGATGGGACGTATGGTTCGACCAATGATGGTAATCCTATTGCATGGTTGGACTCTGGATCTACGGTAGATAAATACAATCAAAATTTCACCGGTATGCTTGCCGTAGATTATAAAATATTCGATTTTCTGACAGCGACTGTATCAGGAGCTTATGTTAATGACGATCAGCACTATAAAGCTTTCGTAAAGAAAATAAAGGAAGATCCGGTGCAGGCTGCACGCCCTAACAGTTTATCAGAGTCATTCAGAAACTGGGATCGTTATAACTTTGATGCATTGCTGAATTTCGACAAACAATTTGGTAATCACAGCGTCAAAGTAATGTTGGGATATCATGCGGAAGCGTATGATGTGCGTTACAATAGTATGTATCGTGAGAATTTTCCAAATAACGAGTTAACCGATATGAATGCCGGTGCCGCTGCTACCCAAACCAATAGCGGATTTACACGCGAACTGAATATGTTATCTTATTTTGGGCGTTTAAATTATGACTATAAAGGTAAATATTTGTTTGAAGCCAATTTCCGCTCCGATGCTTCTTCCCGTTTCGCTCCGGGTAATCGTTGGGGATATTTTCCTTCCTTCTCGGGTGCATGGCGCATCAGTGAAGAGTCGTTCATGGAAGGGGTACGAAATAGTTGGCTGTCGAATATGAAAATCCGTGCTTCTTGGGGACAATTGGGTAATCAAGATGCTTTGGGCGACGGAAGCCCGACAGGAGGGGATTTTTATCCTTGGATGAATACTTATAACCTAGGTGCAAACTACCCATTCGGTGGTTCATTGGTTACCGGTTACTATCAAGGTTCATACAAGATGGCTTCTCTCTCATGGGAAAAAGCAACTACCTGGGGGGTAGGTGTTGACTTTACTTTGTTCAATAAGTTCACCGGATCCGTGGACTACTATAACAGAAAAACGACAGACATTATTATGGATGTGGCAGTGCCTAAAGAATTTGCATTGGGCGCCTATAAAGACAATGTAGGCGCGATGAAAAATAGTGGTGTTGAAATTCAATTGGCATACAATGACAAATGGAATGACTGGACATTCGGTGCATCCGGAAATTTCTCTTATAATAAGAATGTCATTGAGAACTTGGGCGGAGTGAACCGTATGGCCGATGGCAGCTTTATGCGTGAGGTAGGCTCCCCTATCAATTCATGGTTTGTATACCGCACGGACGGATTTTTCCAGTCGGACGAGGAAGCTTCCGCATGGCAGGAAAAATACTCGAAAATGGATGGATATCCTTTTGGACAAGACTTTAAAGGGGGTGACTTGCGTTATGTCGATGCAAACGGTGACGGTAAGATTTCAGCCGATGACCGTGAATTGTACAGAACCAAAGACCCCAAATTCACCTTTGGTTTTAATCTGAACGTAGGTTATAAAAATATAGATTTATCAATGAACTTTACCGGAGCAGCGGGTGTTGGATATGCATTTACCAAAGAAGCGTTTGGTGAATTTTCCGGTAGTGCCGGCCACCCGTCAACCGCTTGGTTGGATAGCTGGACACCCGAAAATAAAAATGCAAGTATGCCACGTATTGCAGAATCCCGCAAATCTCCGAGTGAAGCCTCCAATGTACTTTCCGATTTTTGGATTATAGACACAAGCTATCTCCGCATGAAAACCATACAGTTAGGATACACTTTTCCGAAAACCTGGTTGGAAAAATGGGGCGTACAGAATGTACGTATATATTATTCGGCTGAAAACTTGTTGACATTTGATAATATGCCGATTAATGTAGATCCGGAAACGGTGAGTGAACGTTTGTCCAGTTATCCTTTGAATAAGACTCATTCATTTGGCGTGAACATTACATTCTAAACCTTTTATAATCATTAAATTAATACAGAATAATATGAAACGTTTATCAACATATTTACTGGCAGGTGTAGCAGTGTTTTCTGCTTCATGCGCAGACTTTTTGGATACGGCTCCGAAAGACGCTCTGTCTCCTGCAACCACATGGAAAACAGAAACAGATGCCGAAAGTTTTGTAGTGGGCTGCTACAATGGATTATTGAATCCTAGCTCCATCCTTTACTTGGATTGCGGATCTGATATCGGTTACAATAACTTCCCGTGGGAGGGATGGCGTGCTTGGGGAGACGGGTCTCTGGCAAGTGGAAATACGGGTAATTCTTTCTATGATTTTGCTATCATCCGACGTTGTAATACTGTATTGGATAACATTGACAATGTGGAATTTACTACTTCAGGAAAGAAAGAACAACTGATAGCGGAAGCCAAAGCGATCCGTGCTTATAAATACTTCCTGATGAACTGGTGGTATGGTGGTGTGCCCATTATCGGATCTTATACCACGGCAGAAGAAGCACAGGTTCCGCGTAACACAGAAGCAGAAGTGCGAGAGCAGATTGCAAAGGACTTGGATGACGCCCTTGTTTCCATCAATACAACTCCGGCTACACGGGGGCGTATCGCCAAAGGTGCGGTGTTGGCTATGAAGATGCGCGAAGCACTTTATTATGGAGACTGGCAGAAGGCAAAAGATGCGGCTCAGGCCATCATCTCTTTGAATCAGTATGAGTTGGATCCCGATTATGAAAATTTATTCAGACTTTCGGGAGTAGATTCGAAAGAAATTATTTTGGCAGACCAGCGCATTGAAAATATTTTCGGATTCGGTGTCATCGGACAGATGTATAACAATAAGGATGCAGGATGGTCTTCCATTGTTCCTACTCAGAATTTGGTGGATATGTACGAAATGGATAATGGTTTGACAAAAGAAGAGGCCGGAGATTATTATGACCCGAAGCATCCTTTTGCCAACCGCGATCCACGTATGGATATGACTGTTCTTTTCCCGGGACAGGAATGGAGAGGGGAGATATTGAATACGCTGGATGAAATGATTGAAGGTAAGAAGAACTTGAATTATCCTACCTATACAGATAATGCTTCAAAATCAGCTTTAACCTGGGCTAAATATCTTGATCCGTACGATCAGTACGCAAATATTTGGAATACGGCTGCTTGTGTTATCATTTTCCGCTATGCGGAAGTGTTGCTAAGTTGGGCAGAAGCTGAAAATGAATTGAATGGTCCGTCGGCTCAGGTGTACGACTATATTGACCAGATTCGCCAGCGGGTAGGTATGGTGAAAGTAGATAGAGTCAAATATGCTACTAAAGACGCTTTGCGTGAGCTTATTCATCGCGAACGTTGTGTGGAATTTGCCGGTGAGGGGTTGCGTAGGGCGGATATTCTGCGCTGGAAAGACGGTAATGGAAAGATGTTGGCGGAAACGGTTTTAAATGGTGAGTTGCGTCGTATAACAGGTACTGTGAACTACAATGAGCCGGATAAGTACAAACGTGCGGAAATTACCGGAACAGCTCTGATTGAAACACGAAAATTCGCTCCAAAGAATCGTTATTTACCTATATCTCAAACAGATGTTCTTGATAAGAATCCGAATATCACACAGAACCCCGGATATTAATAAAATAAGGTATTAGATGAGTATAAAAAAAGAGGTGGTGTCAAAACCTTGATAATGCTATCAAGGTTTTACACCGCTTTTTCTATTTACACAAAATGATGGACAGTGCCCCTCTTTTAGCGTTCTGTGCGACAAAATTTATTTTTTTGTATCTAATTGCCATAAACTCCCACTACGTAATTTCGGGATATAAACGCATTAGAATCAATATCTTTCTATTGGGTTCTATTACAGTCTGTCTATCTCTTCTAGCGGCAAGCCTGTCACCTGATGGATGATGTCGGCAGAAATATTTAGGGATTTCATTGTTCTGGCATTTTCTATTTTCTCTTCTTGCCTTCCTTCTTGCCTTCCTTCTTGCCTTCCTTCTTGTCTCCCTTCCTCTCTCCCTTCTTGTCTTCCTTCCTCTCTTCCTTCCATTGCTGCCGTGCTTAGTACATCATTTTGAATCATCAAGGCATTTACATGTTCGTCGTATGCCAGTTGTTCTGCTTTGTCCATATTATAATAGACAAGTTTCCGGCGCGCTTCTTCCAGTCCGGGTGCTTTGGTGTCGGGGCGGATAATACCCGATTTGAAATACTCTATCCATTCTTCGAGCGGGGTAACCGCCACCTTGTTGAATTCGTTCACTCGGATTAAGAAGTATTCGGGGAAAATTTCGGAAGGGAGTTTGTGTACGATGGCATCTTTCTCTTTGGTGGTGACTTCCAGAAAATCTCCTGTATGGACACCCACAAAAGTATTTTGACCGTGGTAAAGATAGTCGTTCCCTTTGCCGAGATCAAAATAGAGGATGCTGATGGAATAGATTTTCTTTACTTCGGAATAGAGATTGCCCAGTTCTATATGTTCCGTGATGGCTTTCGCCACACCGAAGAGTATGCGTTCCAGGTAATAGATTTCCCTTGTGTTTTGTACTTCTACGATGATGATTTCGTCTTGGCTGTTTTTGGCCTTGATGTCCACACGGTTGAACTTTTCGTTTTCTCGTTGCTGGTTTCCCTCGCTTTCCAGTATCTCGACAATATGGATTGGTTCGTTTAATAGTACGGTAAGAAGCCCTTCGAGTACGCCGAAGTTGGCCTTGTTGCGCAGAAGGCGTTTGATTGCCCAGTCGAATCGGATGTATTTGTCTTTCTGTTCCATGATTCCTCCTCCTTTTAAAGGGTTATGATAAGACAAAGATAATGATAATTCCCTCTTAGTGAGTAGCAATATGAAGAAATATATCGGAAAATCCTTTTTCAGCGGACTGACCTGTACCTTGCAGTCGCCTCAGAAACTGGTAGATTTCCTCGTGTTCTGTTCCCGACAAAGAGTGTGTTGTGAATATAGTGGCATTTCCGCTTCATCTTACATCGTATTTATGGGTGGAAAAGATACTGAGAATGAACCAGAATAAAGTAATTCCTGATAAAATAAAGATAGCCGGCAAGGCAGATAACAGTCTGTTTGCTAGGTTTACTTCGGGTTCTTTATAAACAGGATAGTCCGTTTCTGTCAGTGTGCGTTGGGTACTGCTGTAGCGTTCCTGGGGATTAAGCCAATGCGGGCTTTGGGGGTCTTTGGCATCTTCTTCTTTGAACCATTCCATGAAATGAGTGCAAAAATCATTTAAAGCTTTTTGGTTTTTGCGGAAGCGGACATAGCCGCTGTCCAGCCAATATTCATTCAGCCGGTTGAAAACGATGACAGGCGAACACATGGATAATTGATTCGTTCGCTCATATTGTTGCTGTCCCGCTTGATAATATTCATTGAGCTTATCCAGTTTGACCTTCAACATACGTCGCATTATATCGGCACGCATTTCGTGTGGCGGATAGAATGGCTCATCTTCCCGGTTTCCCAGCGCGGAAGCCGGAGCATGGTCTATAATCTGACGTTGCTGCTGTTGATAATCTTGTTGCACTTCCTCCATTGTAGTGGAAAGAGGGAATAGATAACGTGCCATAGACAATTGGCTGCCGGGTATGACAATAACACACAACAGCCAAAAAATAACACAGAGTAATAAACTGTTTCGAGGATGATTGCTGATAGTGGAAGCAAATAATCCGAAAGCGGCGAACAACGAAAGTAATAATAAGGAAGACAGGAAAAATCCACCGCATAGAATCATGAATTGTATGTTCATTTCAATACCTGACAGGAGCAGAATCAATATTCCTGTCCCGATGCCCGATAGCAATATAATGCCGCTCTGCATTACTATACATATATATTTTGATAGCAATAGCAGAAATCGTGGAACGGGATAGGTGAGCAGAAATCCCAGGGTATGAGTCTCTTTCTCTCCCGAAAACGCATTGAAAGAAAATAATAAAGTGATGAAAGTGAGTAGCGTGGTGACAACAAACGACCAACTGAAAGAAACATTGTGTTGCATCAATGGATTCTTTACTGAAAATGCGGTGCGGAAATTATGTATCCCAAATGCGTTATAAGTGAAGATAGAAGGTAACTGTTGTTCAGAACAAGGATCTATCAGTGAGGACAGTCTTGGCTGTAATAAATATTCTTGTGTGATAATGGCATAGGCGGTGACTGTCCATCCATGATATTCATCATCATTTTCTTTCCGATATTCTTCATATTCGGTTTCTGTATTGTGCCATTGGTGGACAAAGGCGATGGTTCCACAGATAAATACGCATAGCATCAACAGCCAGGATAAGCGGAATCGCAGGCTTCGCCGGTTTTTTTTCCATTCTTGCTTTAGCAAGATGTTCAGTATCATCAATTTATCGGATATCATAACGGACAGCCATTTTTATTGTTATATAAATGAATATTAAACTTGTCACAGTGAAAAACAAGAAGGTGCCCACACCGTTTTTTACCTGTTCTTGTATGCTTGCCGGTTGTTGTGCGAATCGTGGTAATTCGCGCGTGTCCAGTTTAGGGCGGTTCTCTATCTTTTGAAGGATACTTGTTTTATCTTCTTCACTCAATGTTTCATATTTTCGGGAAACTTCATCCATTTTTTGTTCAGTCATAAAGTCTTCTTCATGTTGTGTGGTAAAATAGGAATAAGAATTGAACAGTTGATGGTCTATGAAATAATTCCATACTTCTTGTCTGTAACTTCGCACTTCATGCATGTAGGACAAATAGTTTTCGGGTGAGGTACGGCATATATGTTGTGCCGTTTCTTGAAAAACCTGTAAGGGGGAAAAGCAGGAAAACCAGTAACGTAGGCGGATTTGTCGTTTCAGTTTGTTCAGATAGCCTTTTTGTAATATCCATTTCCGGTCGGAATAGACTAGTCTTGTCAGTTCGCTTTCTGCATGGGTGCGGCGTATGGCACGGGCAAATGACATAGTGAGTCCCCATTTGTCCATAAAACCGTCTTCACCCATGTTGTTGAAAAGGGCCATCATGGTCTTCACTTTTTCTTCTTTTTCAAATTTTTCTCTTATTTCTTTTAATTCGTAATAGCGTTCGTCATCCAGCGACTTCATTTTTGCTTCTATATTCCGGTACAAAGGAATGGGGGCAATAGTTTCCGCCAAATAACCCGATACCGGTGGAAGAATAAATACCATACCAATCCAGAGCAGGAAACTGACGGTTAATGCTTGTTCGGAAGTAGAGGCGAGCAAAGAGATAAGTATTCCTATAAGTATGCATACAAAGATCAAGCCTAGTGTCAGCATTGAAAGTAGTACAACTCCGCTCCAAACGGCTTCCGATAAAGGGATTCCGGCATAAATCAGATAAGCGGCACTTATCGTATAACATACTATGACCGGCGGAACCAAAACAAGGCATATTCCTCCTATTTTTCCAAAAAGAAAAGTCAACCGGTTTACAGGATGGCTGAATATCATCCGTAACATGCCTGTTTCTTTTTCATGTGAGAAAGCATCGTAAGAAAAAATGAGTGCCAGCAGGGAGAATACAAGTCCTATCATGCCGGTGAAGTCAGTGCACGGGAAGGTGTTTAGAAAAATATTCTCATTGTTTCCTGTATCTCCTTGCACTTCTGTTTGTTTATACCCTATTATGGAGCAGTCTTTATCACTGTAGGCATAGGGAAGCAATGGATAAGTGTTTAGTAAGATCTGATTATAGGTTCCCATATTGGAAGTTACTCCCTGGCAAAAGATGCTAAGGGGTTCGGTTTGTTTGATGACAAGCGGACGTACTTGCGACCATACATAAGTGTTATTTAAGGCACTGTCGGCCATGGCTTGTCTTTGCTCGCAAACTGTTTGACGGGCACAATAGTCGTCTGTTCCTGTCAGTAGGGTAAAAGGTAGGAAAAGCAGGCAGAGCAGCAGAGTCAGAAAGAAACGCGACGAACGTAGATGCTGCTTGAAATCTTTCAGAGCGATGGAGCAAATCATGTTCATTGCGGAACCTCCTGCATATAATCCAGATAAATACGTTCAATATCCTCGTTCATGAATTCTTCACGGCGGCGCAACATTACCATACGTCCTTCTTTCATGATGCCTATACGGTCGGCTATCATGCGGGCACGGAACAGGTCGTGTGTGCATAGCAGAATGGATTTTCCTTTTTGTTTCAGTTGGAGCAATGTGTCCATCAGTTCGGCGGCGCTTTTAGGGTCGAGTCCGGTAGTGGGTTCATCCATCAGGATATTTGGTGTATCTTTTTGAAGCACACAAGCCAGTCCTACTTTTTGCCGCATTCCTTTTGAGAAGTATTTCACATGCTTTTCAAAGTCTGTTTCTTTCAGACCTACGGTTCTCATCAAGTTGTAATAGGTTTCCTTTGGGGGATTCTTTCTGTTGAGGCGGGCAAAGAATTCCAAATTTTCCCGTGCCGATAAATCTTCATAAAGCATTACGTTTTCGGAAATATAGGAGAGAAGCCGTTTCGCTTCTAATGATTGCTTTACACTGTCTCTTCCGTCTATCAAGGCTTGGCCCGAGGTGGGACGGATAAAGTTGAGAAACAGATTGAGTGTAGTTGTTTTTCCGGCACCGTTTGCTCCCAGCAGGAAGAAGATTTCTCCTTCTTCTATATGGAGGTTCAATGCATCGAGTGCCAGACTTCCGTCCTCATATCTTTTGGTTAAATCAATGGCTTGTAACATATTGTGTCTATTTTGAAAGACTCAAAGATAAGGAGGAATTGCTTGTTCTCCTACTTTTTCTCTTTTTTTGTTATCGTTTCGTTGTAGTAACTTGCCTTAGAATGCTTGTTGTGCTTTCTTTTATAGTTGTAGCAAGAGTGTTTTTACAGACGATTCAATTCCTCGTTGGCTGCTCCCGTTCCACGGTATTTACTGCGGGTGGAATTAAATTTGTAGCTCACCGTGAGCCGTACATTCCGTGTATCGCTGTAATTCCATTTGTCGAATTGCATACAGTCGCCATAGATGATGTAAGAACTGCGTTGCGAAGCGAAGATATCGTTTACACGCAGGTTTACGTTCATACGGTCGTTCATAAAGGTTTTATTCAAACTGATGTTTACTCCTTGGTTGGGTTTCATCAGCATGATGCTTCTATTGCCTTTACTTCTATAGAACAGGGTCAGGTTTCCTGTGCATGTTTTGCTGAATCGGAAATAGTTATCCAATCGGCCGTTGAAAATAGGACGGTTGAAATGTTTCAAGCTTCCCATGGTCATGTTCTTGAAAAACTGCTGCTGCATTTGCAGGCTGAGGGAAGGTTCCCACATACCGAATTGGGGAGAAAGCACCAATCCTGTGTTCAATGCTTCTATCTTGTCGAAATTCTTACGGGTAAACAGGGTGATGGCAGGGTTCTTGTCATAGGATTCGGCCACAAATTCTATGGCATCACGGCGTTGCTGGTAGCTGACAAAAAGCTGTATCCACTGGTAATTGCCCATGAATGTAAGGTCGCGGATGGTTTCGGGTTTTAAATTAGGATTACCCCCTTCGTAGGTAAAGCGGTCATCGTATTGCAGATTACTGCTTAATTCGTTATAAGACGGACGACGTGTTTTGGCTGTATAACTGAATGAGAGTTGGGTTTTTCCTACAGGCAGGGCAAAAGAAACATTGGGAAACAAGTTGTCATAGTCCCGGCTTTGTTCCTCTATCCGTTTCCCTTTGTCCAGATATTCGGAAGTGACATGTTCAAAGCGGAATCCTGCTGACGCTTGCAATTTGCCCAGGGCAATGGCAAATTCGGCGAAGCCCGCCAGCTTGTCTTCTTTAATTTCGTTGTCTGTCTCGGGCAGGTAATTCTGCGGGTTCTCATAGCGGTTCAGCCGACGTGTATGACTGTATTCAGCTCCGGCTTTCACTTCTCCTTTGCCGATGGGGTGTGTAAGGACAAGCTTGGCGGCATACAGACGGTTGTCATTCAGGTTACTGGCGGTGACGTGGCGGTCTTCATATTCTTCACTGCTTTCCAGTACATTCTGATATTGGCGTGTTTCTCCGCTGTAGTAATCGGCATTGAAGTCGATGCCCAGTTTTCCCAGGCTGCCTAGATAATAAGCATTGATGCGGTGAGAAAAATCATTGTTATTCCAGTCGTAATCATAATGTTGTTTATCATAGAATGAGCCGTCGGCTATGATTTCATAATCGGAAGTCATTTTCAGCTTGCTTTTAGGCGAACGGTTGAAAGTATATCTTGCTCCCAAGGAATGATCACTGTTTATCATATAGTTGAATCCGCCTTCTGTGTTGATATAGTGGCTTTTGGCATTCATGTCCATTTCCGAGCGATGCTGCCAAAGGGTGTCTACCTCTATATAATGTTTGTCTTTTTGTTCCTGATAATTACCCATGTGTGAGTAGTAGATGTTGGCAAACAAATCCAGTCCTCCGTGACGGTAATTCATATTCAGTTGTTCAAAGTGGTTGAAGTTGTGGTCTTGGATGATACCGGCATGGATGTTCGTACTGAAGCCTTCGCCTTTGGGTTTCACTGTTTTAATTTTAATGACGGACTTTACAGTGACATCATATTCGGCTCCCGGGTTGGTGATAACTTCTACACTTTGTACATCTTTAGAACTCAAACGTTCCAGTTCGCTGAGGTCACGGAGTTGACGTCCGTTTAGATAAATCAACGGAGTACCTTTTCCAAAGACGGTGAATTGGCCATTGTCACCTTGCACGAAGGGGATGTGGGCCAGTACGTCATTCGCTGTTCCGGCGGTACTGAGCAGAGAATTGGAAACATGGGTGACCAGTGCGTTCCCTTTCATTTTATAGGTAGGACGACGGGCGGTAACTACAGCTTCTTGCAACAGGATTGCATCGGATTTCAGAGTTAAGGTACCGATATTTCCCGATTGACAGTTCTTATAGATTGTTTTATACCCTACGGAGGAAGCTTTTAGAATATAAGCTTTTCCATTCACCTTGTCTAATATGAAATCTCCGTTAGTATTAGTGATAGTTCCCTGTACAAAGCTGGAATCAGTCGGGCTTAACAAGATAATGTTGGCATATTCCAACGGCACATGGTTTTCGTCTATTAATTTCCCGATAATGGTTTGTGCTTGCGCGGTGGTTATTCCTGTCAGCAGCAGAGCTAGAAGTAATTTTATCGTTTTCATATTTTATTGATATTGTTGGTTATTCATGTTGGGTGGGTAACAGATTACCCGATAATCCTTTCTTTCTTTTCTATTTGCTATATAAAATACAATTTCCATGCCAAAACAGAAAATGTACTGATAATCAAATGGTTACTATGGAAAGCTAATGGAGGGTAGATTGAGTTTGAGAAAATGATTACCCAATTGTGAGTAAATAGTTACTCATTTATATCATTTTTTATTTTAAAACAATATCTTTGTGAGTATAAATAGAACCTATTATGTTTCATCTTTTTCCTACTACTCATTCTGTTGAACTAAAACAACTTTTGTCGGAGTTCAACCGTTCGCTCATGTTGATTGCTGATAAACAGTTATTAATCAGTAACTTTTTGTCGAAGGTTAATCAAATAACTCCTGTGCAGGGTATTTTTCTTTTTCTTCCTGATGAGAATACGGAGAAATATAAAATGCAGGGATTGGAAGACAAGAATGTATCCTATTTTATGGGGAGAGGAAAATTGGTGAATTGGTTGGCTGTGAATGAACGTCCATTGGTTGTTTCGGAAAGTTCTTCTCTCCTCTCCTATTTTTCTGAAGAGGAACGGAAATTGCTGGCTCGGCTGAATGCGGAATTAGTCTATCCATTGAATGTGATGAACCGAATTAGTGGTATTCTGGTAATGGGGAAAAAGGTGAATGGAAAAGAATTTGATAAGAAAGAGCTGGAATTACTTTCTTTATTATTGGGACAGGCTGCTTTTGCCATTGAACATGCCTCACTTTATGAAATTCAACGGGATCGTTTGAAACGGATGTACCGCACAGACCGTTTGGCTGTTTTGGGAGAACTGGCAGCCGGCGCAGCACACGAAATAAAAAATCCGCTTACTTCTATCCGCAGCACTATTCAATATTTGAGTAATGATTTTGATGTTGGGAGTGAAAAGGGGCAGATGATGCATGAGTTATTGAATGAAACGGAACGTATTAACAAGATTGTGCAAGGTTTGCTTTCTTTTGCCCGTCCGTCTGAGTTAAATTCGATGGAAATCAATCTGGAACAGCTTATTAACCAGACTTTGTTACTTGTTAACAACACGTTGAAAAAGCAACGGATAGAAGTGGAATTTGAATATTTCACCGAACAGACTACCATTATGGGAGATGCGGAGCAACTGAAACAGGTCTGTCTGAATATTATTCTGAATGCGGTGGAAGCAATGAAGGAGAATGATGAGTCTCATCCCCGCACTTTATATATAAGTATGGAAGAAGGTACCCTGATTGATATCCGCAGCCGTTATCTGTTGATTTCATTTGAGGATACGGGAAAAGGAATTGATGAGGAAGACATTGAGAATGTATTCAATCCTTTCTTCACTACCAAAGAAGAAGGAACAGGACTGGGGCTTGCTATCTGTTTCGGTATTATCAACCGTCATAAGGGAGAGCTGGAAGTCCGTAGTACTCTTGGAAAAGGAACTTGTTTTACGATTAAACTCCCCCAACATATATGAAAGGAAAGATATTGATAGCGGATGATGAACCGCGTATACGGAAGATAATGACTCTCTTATTATCGCAGGAAGGATATGAAGTCAAGTCGGTAGAGAACGGTAAAGAGGCTGTTGCCGAAGCTACTTTGTTTAATCCTGATGTAATTCTTCTGGACCAGCAAATGCCGATAATGAACGGAACGGAGGCCTTGGATAAAATACGGCTCATGCGTCCTAATCAGGTTATGATGTTGGTAACAGCTTTCGGCACTATTTCGTTGGCGGTGGATGCTGTAAAAAAAGGAGCGTATGATTTTATAGAAAAGCCTTTTGATAATGATGATTTGCTGTTGAAAGTGAAACGTGCCATGGAACACAGTCATCTGAAAGGAGAGCTTCATCAATTAAAGAAGCGTTTAGGAGAAGGAGAACGTCCGATTATCGGTAGCGAAGGCGGACTCCGAATGGTAATGGAACAAATGAACCGCGTGGCAAGGACTGAAGCTACCGTGTTTATTCATGGAGAAAGCGGAACCGGAAAAGAATTGATTGCCCGTGCGGTGCATGTACGCAGCAAACGGAGTGAAAAGCCTTTTATAGCAATCAACTGTGGCGCTATTCCTCTTTCTTTGATAGAGAATGAATTGTTCGGACACGAAAAAGGAGCTTTTACCGATGCTAAAGAAGCCCAGCCGGGTATCTTTGAACAAGCAGAAGAAGGAACACTTTTTCTAGATGAGATTGGTGAATTACCGATGGATGCGCAGGTGAAACTTCTTCGTGTGCTGGAAGAGAGGAAAGTGACTCGTATCGGAGGGACAAAACAGATTCCGGTTAATGTACGTATTGTAGCCGCTACCAATCGTAATTTGGAAGAAGAAGTGAAACAAGGTAATTTCCGTCTGGATTTATTGTATCGGCTGAATGTATTTACATTAGAACTTCCACCTCTGAGGGAACGTAAAGAAGATATTCCCTTGTTGACTGATTTTTTTATCCGCAAACACAATGAGGCATTAAATCTGTCAGTGAAAAGTATTACTCCGGCAGCGATGGATAAACTTTGTATTTATGACTGGCCGGGAAATATCCGTGATTTGGAAAATGCCATTCAGAGTGCCATGATTCTTAGTCTGGAGGGAACGATTGATGTGCAGCAGCTTCCTGTGCGTGTCAAAGGGTATGAGCAAAACGATATTCCTTTATCTTTAGGTGATAATAATGATATCCGTGAAGTGAATGCCCAGGTAGAAAAGGAGTTGATACAAGAGACATTAAGAAAGTTTGCCGGAAACCGTACACTTACGGCTGAGGCTCTGAATATCAGCCGGAAGACTTTGTTCAACAAAATGAAAAAATACGGATTATAATAGAAGTGATAATAAAACTCACTGCATATATCTTCATGATGGCCAGACCTGATCCGGTAGAGTTTTTCAAATAAGCTACCGGAAGCAACCGGCCATTAAAGGTATAAATATTTATACCTCTTCCATCCTTGCCAGCTCCCATCCGCAGAACTGCATCACAATACAATGTAGGCGGGTTTCCCTGCAAAGCTGCCGCACCTTCTCTCCTTCGGCATAACCGTGAATCTGCTGTACGGCGGCATCCCATTGTTCCTCGGCCTGTGCCTCGAATTTCTCTTTCGGAAGGTATTTTAATTCCAGGATGTAGCTGTGCTCCACTTCAGGATAGCGCTGCAGGTCCGGCATGAGGAACATGTCGCAGAAACCGTGGTTCAGCTCCACCTCGGGCATGGTCAGGTAGTAGGCATTGATGCTCAGGTAGGCTGTGAAGAAACCTTGAATGTTCCTTTCGCCCTCTATGCTGCTGCGCACCGAGGAATTGTCCTTATAGGCGCGGGCTATAAAATCCAGGGCCGGACGCCAGTCCCCATCAAAGGCCATGTCATTAAAAAGGATTTCCACATCTACCAGATTAATATGTTCATGCTTTTGATAATCCTCCAACAGGTATTCATAATACTGCTTGCGGACATTATTGTTGGGAATCCCCAAAACAATCAGGTTGCCTCGGGTTCCTATGATAGTCAGCATGCCGTAATAGAAGAGCAAGCTTGGGAAAATCTCAGGCTTGGTGAGTTCGTCGGCAGAGAACGAGGGGAACAGGTTTGTCAGTATCTTCCCCTCCTCGGTAATCTTCCGGAGCACCCCTTTTCGGTTTCCGTCCAGACGGTCCAGCTGAATCAGTTTCTTCATCTTGCTGTAGTCCGTCTTGGTATTGGGGTCAATCATTTGTTCGGGAGACTTCCCCAACTGGATGCGGTTACGAAGGTAGTAAAGCACCATGTCGCAATTGAACATCTTCGGTTCGCGTTTCAAAGATTCCTTGGCAAAGCAATAATTGTCATACCATGGCTTCATCTCCTGAATCATCTCCTCCACATCTCCCTGCAGCTTTCCCGCTTCCTGATAATAGCGGGCACGTACATCCTCTTCTGAAAATCCCAGCATTCCGTTGAAAAACGGACTGGTACTGATATTCCATCCGATATTGAACCCGCTGGTCAGGTCGTCCAGGGTGACGGGGCTGACTCCCGTCATGAAAATGCGGTCTTATGTAGATTATTTTAGGAAAATAATAGTCCGAAATGATTGCCAAGCAATAGATTTCACTAAATTTGCAATTGTGGCATATTTAAAACTGAAGGGCTTATGAAGTGGAAATCGGATTTATTTAACAACATAGTCCGCATAGGAATATATTTGTTGCTTTGGGGCATTTCATCAGACATGGCTGCTCAAGAGGATGTGAAACGCACGGTTCGTGACAGTGTGCGGACATCGTCTGAAATGCAGGAAGGGAACTCTTTGTCTGTTTCTTTTTTGCATGAAGACTTTGCTGCACCGGATGAAAAGACTTTGAGTTTTCCTCTGCCCCAACCTGCCCCAACCGATTCTTTACTTCGTCTTTCTTTAAAGAAGCCGCTTGTTCTTCCTTATTATACAAACCCTTCACCGATGTTCAGGGGAGATTACAACACCGGCGGGATAATAAAAGGATTTGAAAATGGTGTGTTTTATGGTTCGGGAGAGCAGACCACTTTGCCTGGTATCGGACTGATGAATAAAGCTTCGTTGGGATACATGTACAGATTCAATCCCCGATGGAGCGTACAGGTGGGTATCAATGCCATGAAAATGAATATGCCTTTCGCTGTTGGACAGTCTTTCGGCACTTCGGGCGCAGTGATGTATCGGGCTTCAGACCGTGTTGCCTTTAAAGTATTCGGTTCTTATTATAGAGGTCAGACGTATGGTATGGAATCGCACAGCTATGGTGCCAGCATGACGGTGGATATGAGCGAGCGGTTCAGTGTGGAAATGGGAGTGCAGCGCTATTACAATCCTTTGCGTGGAGGTTGGGAAACGGTTCCGGTAGTAGTTCCCTGTTATAAGTTCAATAAGTTTAATTTAGGGATAGATGTAGGCGGGCTGATTTACGAGATTCTTCACAAGGTGGTGATTGACAAGGACAGGAGCAAGATGGGTAATCCTACCCTTGGGCCGCCGTCCCACTTTCAGATGCAGGGACGGTGAAACAAGGGATAGAATTTATTTTATTTTCAATTTATCGAACCCTTCGCCATACACTCCCACTACATTGCTTTGTGAGATGAATGCATTGGGGTCAATATCTTTCACCAAACGGAATATATCCAGTGACTGGCTTTTCTTTGCCAAGACCACTACGACCTTGATTCCTTGCTTGCTATACCATCCTGTACCATCCAGTAATGTTACTCCGCGGTCAATTTGCTTGGTGATGCCTTCGGCTATTTCATCATGCTTACGCGAAAAGATGAGGAATTGAACAGACTGACGTGTACTGTTGATTACATAATCAATCACGATACTCATGATGAACAAGACACAAAATCCGAATAATACTCGCTTCCAATCGTGAAAGATGAAATAGCAGGAAGAAATAATGACGATATCACAGTACATCATCATTCGGCCCAAGGTCACATCCTTATATTTATTGATAATCCAGGCTATGATATCTGTCCCTCCGGTACTTCCGTTGTTGCAGAATACAATGCCAATGCCGAAACCTAACAATCCTGCACCCACTACACAAGCCATGAACTCTTGTCCGGGGCCTAATAATTGGGGTAAGTTACCATCCGGTCCTTTTAATATTGCCTGAAAAAGCCAAAGCAGAAATGTCAGCATGAAGATGGCATAAACTGTTTTCAAACTAAACTTGGGGCCGAGTATCTTCAATGCGAATCCTAAAAAAAGTGCATTGATTATGAAGTAGGAAACTTGAATTTCCACACCTGTCACATAATAGATGATGGCCGAAATACCGGTTACTCCACCTGTAGTTATTTGATAGGGCAGCAAAAATGCTGCCCATCCCAATGCATAACATATCAGTCCGAAAGTAATGGACAAATAGTCCTTTACATCTCTACCAAGTCTGATTTTTAGAATTTTATCCATAGATGATTATAGTACGATATTTACAATCTTCTTCGGAACGATAATTACCTTCTTCGGAGTCTTACCTTCAATCCATTTCTGTGCCTGCTCGTCTGCCATAACGGTTGCCTGAATGGTATCATTGTCGGCATCAGCAGGGAATTCCAGGGTGAAACGTGCTTTACCGTTGAAAGAGATGGTGTACTTCACGCTATCCTCTTTCAGGTAGTCTTCATTGAATACAGGCCATTGTGCATCGCATACGCTGGTGGTGTTGCCCAGTGCTTCCCAAAGTTCTTCGGCGAAGTGAGGGGCGAAGGGGGCCAGTAGGATGATGAGATTGCTCAATATCTCTTTATTGCGGCATTTCAATGAAGTCAGTTCGTTCACGCATATCATGAAAGCACTGATAGACGTGTTGTAAGAGAAGGTTTCGATGTCTCCGGTTACTTTCTTAATCAGTTTATGAATGGCTTTCAATTCTTCTTTAGTCGGTTCTCCTTCTACCGGCAGGAATTCATCTGTACGGCTATAGAAGAGATTCCAGAGTTTTTTCAGGAAGCGGTGTACACCGTCAATACCGTTAGTATCCCAAGGTTTGGACTGTTCTACCGGGCCGAGGAACATTTCGTACATGCGCAGCGTGTCGGCGCCGTATCTTTCGACAATCATGTCCGGATTGACCACATTGTACATGGATTTACTCATCTTCTCTACTGCCCAGCCACAGATGTATTTTCCATCCTCGAGGATGAATTCGGCATTGTTGTATTCGGGGCGCCATGCCTTGAAAGCTTCTACATCCAAGATATCATTGGATACGATGTTCACATCCACGTGCAGCGGAGTAGTTTCGTACTGGTCTTTCAGGTTCAGTGACACAAAGGTGTTGGTGTCTTTGATGCGATAGACAAAGTTGCTCCGTCCCTGAATCATTCCTTGGTTCACCAACTTTTGGAACGGTTCTTCCTTGATGCTTACACCCATATCGTGCAGGAACTTGTTCCAGAAGCGGGAGTAAATCAAGTGACCCGTAGCATGTTCCGTACCACCTACATAGAGGTCTACATTCTGCCAGTAGTGGTCTGCCTTTTCCGATACCAACGCTTGGTCGTTGTGCGGGTCCATATAACGCAGGTAATAGGCGGATGAACCGGCAAAGCCCGGCATGGTGTTCAGTTCCAGCGGGAATACATGGACGTTGTCAATCAAAGTGTTTTCTACCACTTCACCTTTTTCCACATCCCAAGCCCATTGGGTGGCATGTCCCAATGGAGGCTCGCCTGTTTCGGTCGGCAGGAACTTGGCCACTTCGGGAAGTTCCAGCGGTAATTTGGACGAGTCAATCATATAAGGCATACCGTCTTTGTAATATACCGGGAACGGTTCGCCCCAATAACGTTGGCGTGAGAAGATGGCGTCGCGAAGACGGTAGTTCACTTTCACACGTCCCAGGTTGTGGGCTTTTACATATTCTTTGGTAGCGGCGATAGCCTCTTTGATGGTCAAGCCGTTTAAAGAAAGGTCACAGTAAGGAGTAACGTCTTTGCGAGGGGAGTTGCATACGATTCCTTCCTTGGCATCGAAGCTTTCTTCGCTGACGTCGCAACCTTCTACCAACGGAACGATAGGCAGGTTGAAGTGTTTTGCAAAAGCATAGTCACGGCTGTCGTGGGCAGGAACCGCCATGATGGCGCCTGTACCATAGCCGGCCAATACGTAATCGCTGATCCATACGGGAACAGCGTCACCGGTAAACGGGTTGATGGCGTATGAACCGCTGAATACACCGGTCACGCGGCGGTCGGCGATACGTTCGCGTTCGGTACGTTTCTTGGTGCGGTCCAGATAGGCTTCCACTTCGGCTTTCTGTGCTTCGGTGGTCAGTTGGGCAACCAGCTCGCTCTCCGGAGCCAGTACCATGAAGGTTACACCGAACATGGTGTCTGCACGGGTGGTAAAGATGGTGAATTCGATATCGCTGTCTTTTACTTTGAATTGTACTTCCGTACCTTCCGAACGGCCGATCCAGTTGCGTTGTGTTTCTTTCAGTGAGTCTGTCCAGTCCACCGTGTCCAGTCCGTCCAGCAGTCGTTGTGCGTAAGCCGAAACGCGCAGGCACCATTGGCGCATTTTCTTCTGAACCACGGGGAAACCGCCGCGTTCACTTACACCGTCCACTACTTCATCGTTGGCCAGTACGGTTCCCAGTTGCGGACACCAGTTCACCATCGTTTCGCCCAGGTAGGCAATGCGGTAGTTCATCAGGATTTCCTGCTGTTCCTTTTCGCTCTTGGCGTTCCATTCTTCGGCGGTAAAACTGAGTTCCTCGCTGCAAGCCGCATTCAGTCCTTCGTTGCCGTACTGGGCAAATGCTTCTGTCAGTTCGCTGATGGGGCGTGCCTGCTGTGTATCGTTACAATAATAGCTGTCGAACATTTGTTGGAAAGCCCATTGGGTCCAATGGTAGTAACCGGGTTCACAAGTACGCACCTCACGGTTCCAATCAAAAGAGAAACCGATTTTATCCAACTGTTCACGATAGCGGTTGATATTGTTCACAGTGGTGATGGCAGGATGTTGTCCGGTCTGGATGGCGTATTGTTCGGCAGGAAGTCCGTATGCGTCATATCCCATCGGGTTCAGCACGTTGAAACCTTGTAAGCGTTTGTAACGGGCATAAATATCACTGGCGATGTATCCCAGCGGGTGTCCTACGTGCAGTCCGGCTCCCGATGGATAGGGGAACATGTTCAGTACGTAGAATTTCTTTTTGTTTTCGTTTTCGGTCACTTGATAGGTCTTATTTTCCACCCATCTTTGCTGCCATTTCTTCTCAATCTCTCTGAAATTGTATTCCATGATCTATTTTTGTTATTTAATATCTTTGTTATTAAGTGGTTGCAAAGATAATGAAAGTCGGGGAGATATACGGAAAGAACAGGAAATAAAAAAGCATCTTATTAGGTATATTGCTTTCTCTTTATTTACATTTTGGGGAAGAGTCATGTATATCACTCCCGGATTTATTGTATTTATTTATACAAATGAAAGTGCACATTTATACGTACGTACGCATGGGCCTTTACGTACGTATGTGTGGTTCTACACAGGCGTATGCGCAGGCTTACACGTACGTATGTGAATTCCAGCGTGACCTGATAGCCGTTTTTCAAGGCATGTCATCTATATATTCAGGCTTATATTGGGAACCTATAAATCATTAAGCCCGTAGCCATTTTTACAGATTTCAGCATGGCTACGGGCTTTCTTTTATCAGGTATGATTTTTTATTCTACTCCCAAATCCTTGTAAGTTCTCGGAGTCGGAACGGGAGGCAATGGTTTGCGGTCTTTCAATTCCTGTAGAATTACTTCGATAGCTTTGTTCAGCTGCTGGTCCTCTCCCATCTGTTCTTTTACCGGGTCATTGTCTATCAGAATATCAGGATCTACTCCGTGGTTTTCCACTATCCACTGACCGGTCTTGGCATCATAGTTGGTAAAGAACGGAACGCGTACATCGGTGCCATCCATGTAAGGTAATGAGCCGCTGATGCCGATAATTCCGCCCCAGGTACGGGTACCGATCACCTTACCGATCTTGTTGGCCTTGAAGCTCCATGGGAACAGGTCACCGTCCGAAGCCGAGTATTTATTGATGAGCAATACTTTCGGGCCCACCAGTGTCGCGTCGGGAATGGTACTGACTTTGGTGGATGTGCGGCTCATGGTCAGGCGATAAGGCTGGCGAAGCAGGCGCTCGATAATCATCGGTGAGACATTGCCGCCCCCGTTGGCGCGGTCGTCAATGATCAGGGCTTCTCTGTCAAGCTGGGGATAGAAGTAACGGGCGAATTCGTTCAGTCCGTCGGGTCCCATATCAGGGATGTAGACGTAGCCTACACGCCCATTGGTCGCTTCTTCCACTTTCTTGATATTATTCTGTACCCAGTTATAGTGATACAACGGGTATTCATTGTCCAATGGTTTAATGACCACTTTACGTGCTCCGTTTCCTGAAGCGATACGGTTGATGCTTAGTTCGGTCAATACGTTGGCTTTGCCTGCCAGCAGGCTGTAAATGTTGTCAACCGTGGCTGTTGAAATGCCGTCAATGGCTGTGATGTACTCTCCTTCTTTGACTCCGATGCCCGGTTCTGTAAGGGGAGAGCGTAGTTTCTGACTATAAACCGCACCCGGCAGAATTTTGTCAATACGGTAGAACCCACTCTTGTCACGGCTCAGTTCGGCGCCCAGCAATCCCATCGGGATACGTTCAGGACCTTTTATTTCACCCGGGTTCACGTATGCGTGTCCGCAGGCCAGTTCGGCAATCATCTCACCGATGATATAATTCAAATCCAGACGGGTCTTTGCATGGGGAACCAATACGGCATATTTCTCTTTAATGCCTTTCCAGTCTGCTCCATGCATGTTTTCCAAGTAGAATCCGTCACGGAAAGCGCGCCATGTCTCATCGAATATCTGAGCCCATTCCTGAGTATAATCAATAGGGGCTATCATATCGTTCAGGTTCACACGCTTTTCCAATGAGGCTTTAGTGCATGGGAAATCACAGATATACAGATTATTTCCTTGGAAGAACAAGGCTTTCTTTTGGTTGGCAGCCACATCCATGTATGCTCCTTCGGCCACGGTTTCCTCTTTTTGTCTGGTCAAGTCAAATACTTTGGTGCTTCTTCCACTGGCGTACCATACTTTTTCTCCATTTGAATGGAAATTACTATAGTTGCCTGCCGGCAGGGGCAGTTTGATCAATCTTCCGGGCAAACCTTCCGGATCAATGTTAACTGCATTGCTTGTGGCTTCCGCTTTTTTATCGGCGGCATCGGCTGCCTTTGGTTCCATGCTGACCATTTCGTCCGAAGGCAATAAAGGCGACGGGGTGTCATTGGCGAGCATGGCCATGTAGACTCCTCCCATGCGGTTATAGGCATGATTCCATTCTGTCTGGCTGTAGATGGGATTGAAATCTCTTTCAGAACTGAATATGAGGTACTTCCCATCTGTGCTGAAGGCAGGCGAAGAAGAACTGTACCATTTTTCGGTTACCGGATATTCCTTGCCCGAGGTCAGCTGGTATACATAAATGACACTCATGTTATTAGCTCCGGATTTAGTATAAGTAATCCACTGGCTGTCCGGTGAATAACTTACTTCATAGAACTCTCCTTCCGGATTCTGCATGACAGTCCGTTTTGTTTTAGAGGTGATATCCACTTCTACGATGCGGTTTTTACGGTCGGTATAAAGTATCTTCTTGCTGTCCGGACTCCACATCAGCTGGCGGATATACGTATCATTGTTTTGGGTCAGTTGGATAGGGTCTCCTCCTTTGGCAGGTTGCAGCCATACTTCGGTCTCACCGGTACGGTCACTGATGTAAGCGATATATTTCCCGTCCGGACTCCAACTTCCTTTCCGTTCATTGGCTCCCGGTGTGCGGGTGATGTCACGGGTCACTCCTTTGTCGGCAGGAACATCGAATACTTCTCCACGGGCAGTTACTGCCAGGCGGTGTCCATCCGGTGAAAGGCTGGCGGCAGTCAGGTTGTCTGCTACCCGTTTCATTTCTTTACGGGCATAGATATTGTCCGAGGTCAGCGTGATGGAGATCTTTTCCGATTTACGTGTTTGGGGATCTAGTTTGTAAAGGTATCCTGCGTGTTCGTAGACAATGATTTGTCCGTTGCTGCTGGGAAATTTCACATCATAATCCGTGTAGTCGGTTACCTTTTCGGTCTGTTTGGTCCGGGTGTTATAGACAAAGATATTCATGGTTCGGTCCCGGTCGGAAATGAAGTACACCTCCTCTCCTATCCACATAGGGATAATATCTTGTGCCACGTTATGGGTGATATTTTCTACTTTCTTAGCGGCCGGATCATAAATCCAGATATCATCCGCCATGCCGCCGCGATAATATTTCCAGTTACGGAACTCTCGCATAACCCGGTTGTAAGCCAGTTTTTTCCCATCGGGTGAATAGCTGCAAAAGCCTCCTTCGGGCAATGGAATCACTTCGGACATTCCTCCGTTTTTCGAGATGCTCCATAGCTTGCCATCGAAACCATCGCTGATGCGGTTCCGGTAGATGATGTTTTTCCCGTCCGGTGTCCAGGTCATTACGATGTTGTTAGGCCCCATCCGGTCTCCCAGGTCGTCCCGGCTGTTCGTTGCCGTGTAGGTAAGCCGTTGCGGCTCGCCCCCGTCGGTCGGAATCAAGTATACTTCTGTGTTCCCGTCATATTGACCGGTGAAAGCGATTGATTTTCCATCCGGAGAGAAACGTGCGAACATTTCGTAACCGATATGGGAAGTCAGTTTCTGTGCTTCTCCTCCGTTCAAGGGTGCTTTGTACAGGTCTCCGGCGTAGGAAAAGACAATGTCGGAGCCGTTGGTAGCGGGGAAACGGAGTAACCTAGCCTCATCGGCATGTCCGGTGAAAGCTGTCCCTGCCAGTAACAGGGAGAATAATAGCTTTTTGTTCATTTTATTCAGATTTTGATTTTCGTTGGAAACAAAGTTAAAGATTATTCTTTAAAATATGAGATGGTAGTTGTTTCTTTTTTACGTAAATTTGTCACCTATCTTAATTAATGAACTTACTTAATGATATATGTTATGAAAAATCGAAACCTCTTTCTTTTAACCAGTGGGCTGGCATTTCCTTTATTAGGTGCTTATGCCCAGAAAACCCCTAAACCGAATATCATTTATATAATGTGTGATGATATGGGGTATGGTGATTTAGGGTGTTATGGTCAGCCCTACATCAGTACGCCGAATATTGATAATATGGCTAAGGAAGGTATGCGTTTTACACAGGCGTATGCCGGTAGTCCGGTAAGTGCTCCATCTCGTGCTTCATTTATGACCGGGCAACACTCCGGACACTGTGAAGTACGTGGAAATAAAGAATACTGGCGTGATGTCCCCATGGTGAAATATGGCGTAAATGAGGATTATTCTGTGGTGGGGCAGCATCCATACGATCCCGGCCATGTGATTATACCTGAAATAATGAAAGATAACGGTTATACCACCGGTATGTTTGGCAAATGGGCAGGGGGCTATGAAGGTTCTGTTTCTACTCCGGACAAGCGGGGGATTGATGAATATTATGGTTATATCTGTCAGTTTCAGGCTCATTTATATTATCCTAACTTCTTGAACCGATATAGCAAGTCGGCAGGCGATACGGCAGTGGTCCGTGTGGTGATGGATGAGAACATCAACTATCCCATGTTTGGCAAGGATTATTTCAAGCGTTCCCAGTATTCGGCGGATATGATTCATGAAGAAGCGATGAAGTGGCTGGACAAACAAGACGGCAGGCAGCCGTTCTTCGGTATCTTTACCTATACCCTGCCCCATGCCGAGCTGGCACAACCCGAGGATTCCATTCTGGAAAGATATCAGAAGAAGTTTTTCAATGACAAGACATGGGGTGGCTCGGAAGGTTCGCGATATAATCCATCAGTGCATACTCATGCACAGTTTGCCGGTATGATTACCCGTCTGGACTATTATGTGGGGGAAGTTCTGAAAAAGTTGAAGGAAAAAGGACTGGATGATAATACGATTGTGATTTTCACCAGTGACAATGGCCCTCATGAAGAAGGAGGAGCTGATCCTACCTTTTTTGGTCGTGACGGCAAACTTCGTGGATTGAAACGTCAATGTTATGAGGGAGGTATCCGTATTCCGTTCATTGTACGTTGGCCGGGCAAAGTACCCGAAGGAACGGTCAATGATCATCAGTTGGCTTTCTATGATTTGATGCCTACTTTCTGTGATTTGGCAGGTGTGAAGAATTATGTGAAAAAGTATACCAATAAGAAAAAGAAAGTGGATTATTTTGATGGTATTTCCTTTGCTCCGACTTTGCTAGGACAGGAAGGACAGAAAGAGCATGATTTCTTGTATTGGGAATTTGACGAAACCGATCAGATTGGTGTACGTATGGGAGACTGGAAGATGGTTGTGAAAAAAGGAAAGCCGTTTCTTTACAATCTTGCCACAGATATTCATGAAGACCATGATATCGCTGCTGGACATCCGGATATTGTAAAGCAAATGAAAGAGATTATCAAGTCACAGCATACGCCGAATTCTAATTTCTTCGTTACTTTGCCTTCATTTGAATAAATAGATTTTTTATTCTGATATTTTATTAAGTGCGGCATTTTTGTTTTAAACTCTATATTTGAAACAAAAATGCCGCAGATTATTTATTCGGAGTAATTATTGTAGTGTCAGCGTCTTTACTTGTAATTCAGCATCTTTAGAATTACCCCCTACCATTATATCAAAGTTTCCGGCCAAGGTGCGCATCGTATTGGTCTGCGTGTCCCACCATTCCAGTTGTTTGGGGGTTAGTTCCAGTTCTACATTGACTGTTTTTCCGGCAGGGATTTGTACACGTTTGAAGGCGCGCAATGTTTTAGCCGGTCCTTCCGTATCTCCTTGTTTTTTCAGATATACTTGTACTGTTTCTTCTCCGTCACGTTCGCCGGTATTGGTTACAGGAACAACAATTCTGGCGGTTTCCCCTACTTTAATCGTTTGATCCAGTTTGATGTCACCATAGTTAAAAGTGGTATAACTCAAACCATAACCGAACGGGAAAAGAGGATCACCTTTAAAATAACGGTAAGTACGTCCTGTCATATTGTAATCTTCAAAATCGGGTAATTGTGCCGTATTCCGGTAGAAAGTTACCGGCAGACGTCCGGCGGGATTGTAATCGCCAAACAAGACTTCGGCAGCAGCCTTACCTCCGGATTGTCCCGGATACCATGCCTGTAAAATGGCCTGGCAATAGTGGGTTTCGGGTTCCATGGCAATGGGCGATCCGGAGAAATTGACAAAAACCACTTTCTTTCCGGCATCACATAGTGCCTTTATCAATTCGCGTTGAACAGCCGGTAGCTCGATGTCAGTGCGGTCTCCTCTGCGGAATCCCGGTAAATTAACCCCCATCTCCTCTCCTTCCAGGCTTGGAGAAATACCACCTGCAAATACTACGATATCCGCGTCTTTCACTTTTGCCACAGTGTTCTTTATGTTCACTTCCTCTTTAAATCCAAGATCGAAATTCAGTTGTGCGTCTCCACTGAAATATTGGAACCGGATTTCTATATCGTATGGTTTGCCTGCTTCTGCGTGCATGATATGGGTCTGTCCCCTACCCCCGTGTTTGTTAGTGAATTTCTTGACCTCTTCACCGTTTACCAGCAGTTGTGTGGCACCGCAGCTATAAAAGTTGAAAATAACCTCACCTGTTTCTTGGGGAGTAAATACACTTTGATAGATGGCCGAGAAATCGGTCAGGTTCACACCGGGAGCAAATACAGTGGCTCCGGACGTGCAGAGACGGAACGGTGTGGTGAGTTGTGCGGTGGCCGCCGCATTTCCTTCATATTCCTTGTTGTTCCAATAGCGGGCGGAGAATCCGGGACCTTCTTTAGAACTGCACTGGTTGAAAACGCTTCTGATTAGTGAGCGCTCTACCCAGCTGCAACCTTGTTCATAGATCAGCTTGTCATTCTCTCCCATGACCGAGCGGATACCTTCCAATAAGGTGATCGTATGTTTGGGAGTACCGTTATAATTACCCCATTGCATTACAGAGTCATTTGCGTTAGGTCCCATGACAGCGATGGTTTGTCCACCGCGTTTCAGTGGCAGGATATTATTTTTGTTCAGTAACAGCGTCATTGATTTGCGTGCTATATCTAGTGCCAGAGAGTCGTGTTCTGCCGAGCAAACCACCGAATAAGGGATTTTGGTCCATTCTACTTTGTCTGGATCATCCATTTCCCCCAATTCAAAGCGTGCCTTTAGCAGTCGTTTTACAGATACATCAATATCTTTTTCACTGATCAAGCCTTTTTTAGCGCTTTCTACCAAGGCTTTATAACTGGAGCCACATTCCAGATCCGTACCGCTCAATACAGCAGCGGCAGAAGCCGATTCAGCGTCCGGATGTGTCTTGTGTCCTTTTTCCCGATAGAAATCGTCAATGGCGCCACAGTCTGAAAGTACAATGCCGTCATATCCCCAGTCCTGACGGAGGATTTGTATCAGCAGCCGGTCGCTTCCGCAACAAGGATCGCCTTCCAGCCGGTTGTAGGCGCACATTACCTCCTTTACTTTCGCTTCTTTCACCAATGCTTCAAAAGGCACAAGGTAAGTTTCATGCAAGTCACGCGGTTTGATATTTTCCGCATTGAACTCATGACGGTTCCATTCCGGTCCTGAATGGACGGCAAAGTGTTTGGCGCAGGCGTGTATTTTATCGTATTTTTGATCAGCATCCGTGCCTTGCAATCCTTTCACCACGTTCACCCCCATGACACTTGTCAGGTAAGGGTCTTCTCCATACGTTTCAATACCTCTCCCCCATCTGGGATCACGATAAATATTGACGGTGGGTGTCCACATGGTCAGGCCTTGATACCGTTCGTAGCTTCCCGCTGCCGAGTATGCGGTGTTTTTGGCACGGGCTTCGTCCGATACTGCGGTATAGATGGTATGTATGGCGTCGGGATCAAAAGAAGCAGCCATGCCTATAGGCTGCGGAAAAACAGTAGCCAGTCCGCTTCGTGCCACTCCGTGCAAGGCTTCGTTCCACCAGTTATAAGGTTTGATGCCCAATCTTTCGACAGGTTTGGAGTTGTCCATCATTAAGGCCACTTTTTCTTCTAAGGTAAGTTGCTGCAATAAATCTTCTGCCCGTTCTTCAGGAGATAAATTGCTGTTTTTATAAGCCGGCTGACTGTTGCAACCACTCAGCATCACAAGGGAGGCGAATAAATATAGAATCTTGTTTCTCATAGTAAAATATAAAAATGATTAGTTATACGGCAAAAATAGAATAATTATGAAAATAGTCCGTGTATTTTTTGATTAAAAAGGTGGAAGATATTGTTTTTTATACAAAAAGGTAGAGCTTATATAAAAAGTTTCCGGCCGGATACATCGTATCGACCGGAAACGTATGAGATACAGTAAGTAATGACTATTTATATTCTGCCCAGTCTATCAGGCGCATATCCCCTTTCTTGGCCAGCGTATCGTGCATGGCCAGTGCAGCCGGAATACAATGAGGAGTCTGTCCTTTGGAAGACATTTTCACATAATCCCAAAGGATGTTCTTATAATCCGGATGTGCGCAATTTTCGATGATAGCCTTGGCTCGTTCTACCGGACTCTTGCCGCGTAAGTCAGCAACACCTTGTTCGGTGATAATGATGTTGACATCGTGTTCGCTGTGGTCTTCATGGGAAACCATGGGAACAATGGCACTGATTCTTCCTTCTTTTGCCACGGACGGACAAGTAAAGATGGAAATATAGGCATTGCGGGTGAAGTCACCGGAACCACCGATGCCGTTCATCATTTTGGTGCCGCTGATGTGGGTAGAGTTCACATTGCCGTAAATATCTGCCTCGATGGCTGTATTGATGGATATAACACCGAGACGGCGGATAATCTCCGGACTGTTTGAGATTTCAGACGGACGCATGACCAGTTTGTCGCGGAAGAAGTCGATATCATCATAAATACTTTGCAGACATTCGTTTGTGACAGTCAATGAGCAGGTACTTCCAAATTTTACACGTCCCTGGCGGATCAGGTCTACCACTGCATCCTGCAATACTTCCGTGTACATCTCAAAAGCGGGGATTGTCTTGTCCCGTCCCAGGGCACCCAATACGGCATTGGCAATGTTGCCCACTCCGCTTTGCAACGGCAGGAAGCCGGCAGGGATAATACCTCGTTTCATATCGGCTGCCAGGAAATCGGCTACATTCTGTCCAATCTGGTCGGTGATAGGATCCGGTGCGGTAAACGAGCGGGCTTGGTCGGGGGTGTTCACTTCCACTACACCGATTATTTTCTTCGGATCTACCTGCACGTAGGGCAAGCCGATGCGGTCACTGGGTTTGAAGATGGGAATTTCACGGCGGTAAGGCGGGTCAAGCGGTTCATAAACATCATGCAGGCCCATACCGTTTTTACTGTGGGCGGCATTCAGTTCGATAATTATTTTGTCTGCCAGACGGGCAATGGTAGGAGCGATACCTCCGGCGGCTGTCAGATATACTTTGCCGTCGGGTGTGATTTCGCATGCTTCCAGAATAGCGACATTTACTTTACCCATGAAGCCATAACGTACTTCCTGTGCCATTTGTGACAAGTGGATGTCATTGTATGCTATTTCACCGTTGTTTACAGCTTTGCGGAAATCAGGGTTGGTTGTGTAAGGGGCACGGTAACGGATTGCTTTTACCCTGGCCAAGATGCCATCTGTAGCATCTCCTGTAGAGGCGCCGGTGAGAATACCAATTTGGAACGGATTACCTTTGGCATGTTCTTCTTCTGCTATTTTTGCAATTTCGGGTGTTACGGCTTTCGGTGTTCCTGCCGGAGTGAAGCCACTAAGTCCGATGTTGTAGCCATGCTTGATACAGCTGGCTGCTTCGGCTGCGGAAATAATATTAAATCCCATGATATTCAATGTGTTATTCTTATTAGTATAGTTGTTATTAATATTTGCGATTAAAAATCTCTGAATAAATGAAAGCGCGCCGCGCCTCTTCTTTGGTGCTCAGTTTGATGGGAGTCCGTTTTTCCTTTTTGGCTTCTTCCCGGGGGGAGGCTGGCGTTTGCTTTACCACCGGCTGATGCTGCATACGGTGAGTCTGAGGTTTGCGGACTTTCCGGGTGGGAGAAACAGGAAGCTCCTCTCTTATGTTCTCCTCTCCTATTTCAGGAAACATATCTGTAAGCACTTCCTTGGGGGAAGGTGTTTTCTTCTCTTTGCCGGCTTTTGAGATTTGTTGCACGATGGCCACAACAATGATTACTATAAATATGATAACCTGAATGATATCCATACTTTCCTTTTTTTATATAATGAATGCTCAAAGTTAGGAAATAATTTCTTAACTAGCTCTATAAAAGGACATAAAAAAAGGAAGAGAACTTCACAGTTGTCTTCCCCTATTTTTTTAACCTAAACCTTAACTATGAAAAAATCTAATGTTTTTCGAAAGCAAATATGCGAATTATAATCATACGTTGGTAACGTTAACGGTCTTTTTTGTTCACCGGTTATGATTATTTAACGGTTTAATGCATAAATCTCTTATAATATTCAATTTCCAGCCCTTTTATTCGTTTAATTTGTCGGTAACTCTGTATCTTTGCCTGCGAAACCATAAAACAGAGAAAATATGAAAGAAACAACAGGAGCAGACTTTAAATCTGCAACTGATTCCGAAAACAAAAAATTGTTTATCGAGACGTACGGATGCCAGATGAATGTAGCTGATAGCGAAGTGATTGCTTCTATCATGCAGATGGCAGGATACCATGTGTGCGAGACGCTGGATGAGGCGGACGCTGTGTTCATGAACACTTGTTCCATCCGCGACAATGCGGAGCAAAAGATTCTGAACCGTCTGGAGTTTTTCCACTCCATGAGGAAGAATAAACGTAGGAATCTGATTGTCGGCGTGTTGGGCTGTATGGCAGAGCGTGTGAAAGATGATTTAATTGAGAACCATCATGTAGATCTTGTTGTGGGACCGGATGCCTATCTCACCTTGCCCGACTTGATCGCTTCGGTGGAAGCAGGGGAGAAAGCTATCAATGTGGAGCTTTCTACTACAGAAACCTATCGGGAGGTGATTCCGTCGCGTATTTGCGGCAATCATATTTCCGGCTTTGTATCCATTATGCGTGGTTGCAATAATTTCTGTCATTATTGCATTGTGCCTTATACCCGCGGACGCGAGCGCAGTCGTGATGTGGAGAGTATTCTGAATGAAGTGCGCGACTTGGCGGCCAAAGGTTATAAAGAAGTGACGTTGCTGGGACAGAATGTCAATTCCTATCGTTTTGAGAAAGAGGGTGAGGTGATTACTTTCCCGATGCTGCTCCGCACGGTGGCCGGGGCGGTTCCGGACATGCGTGTCCGTTTTACCACTTCGCATCCCAAGGATATGAGTGACGAAACCCTGCAGGTCATTGCGGAAGTGCCCAATGTGTGCAAGCATATTCATTTACCGGTGCAAAGCGGCAGCTCGCGCATCTTGAAACTGATGAACCGCAAATATACTCGTGAGTGGTATTTGGAAAGGGTAGCGGCTATCCGCCGTATCATTCCCGATTGTGGTCTGAGTACTGATATTTTCTCGGGCTATCATTCGGAAACGGAAGAAGACCATCAGGAATCCTTATCCTTGATGCGTGAATGTGCGTATGATTCCGCCTTTATGTTTAAATACTCCGAACGCCCCGGAACGTATGCTTCCAAGCATCTGCCGGATGACGTGCCCGAAGAGATCAAGATACGCCGGCTGAATGAAATCATTGAATTGCAGAACCGTCTTTCTGCCGAGAGCAACGCCCGTGATGTGGGCAAGACCTTTGAAGTGATGGTGGAAGGTGTTTCCAAGCGTTCCAGAGAACAACTTTTTGGCCGTACACAGCAAAATAAGGTGGTGGTCTTTGATCGTGGCAATCATCGTATCGGTGATTTTGTCCATGTACGCATCACCGAGGCCAGCTCGGCTACATTGAAGGGAGAAGAGGTGTTCTGATGGGGAAGAAAGAAGAATATAAGGAAAAGAACTTGCAGTATTTGCAAGTTCTTTCTACACAGGAAGGCATTTGCCCTTTGCCTTGTAATATGTTTTACAAAGTATTGCAGACAGGTACGGGTACAGTTTCACCTACGATCCGCAGTATTGTCACCGTTCATTATCGGGGGAGTCTGATAAACGGGAAAGAGTTTGATAATTCATATAACCGTAACTGTCCCGAAGCTTTCCGGCTGTGTGATGTCATAGAGGGATGGCAGCTGGCGCTTCAACGTATGCATGTAGGAGATAAATGGGTGGTTTATATTCCTTATACCATGGGATACGGCAGCCGTACAAGCGGGCCGATTCCCGCTTTCTCTACATTAATATTTGAAGTGGAACTGCTGGGCATTGCCTGAAAACGAATTCTTAACTTATACTCTTAAAAGTACTTAAAGGATAGCCCTTCTCATTCAATTTATTTGTTATTTTGCAGCAAATTAGGGCAAAAAGTGGATATACTCAAAATAAATACTTGTCCGTTGTGCGGCGGAAAACATTTGGGACATGCAATCACTTGTACGGATCACTATGCTTCGGGCGAACAATTCAGTTTGGTTCGCTGCGATGACTGTGGCTTTATCTTTACACAAGGCGTACCCGTGGAAGCCGAGATAGGTCGGTATTATGAGACTCCCGATTACATTTCACACACCGATACCCGCAAGGGGCTGATGAACCGTGTATATCACGAGGTGCGCAAGTATATGTTGTCGCGCAAAGCCAAGCTGATAAAACGCACCTCCGGCCTGAGCAAGGGTACGTTGCTGGACATCGGTACAGGTACCGGATATTTCAGCAATGCCATGAAAGAACGTGGCTGGCGGGTGAAAGCCATTGAGAAAAGCCCGCAGGCGCGTGCGTTTGCCAAAGAACATTTTGAACTGGATGTAGATGCCGAGGACGCGTTGGCTGGGTATGCCGATGAGTCTTTTGACGCCATTACTCTATGGCATGTGATGGAGCATCTGGAACATCTGAATGAAACGTGGGAGAGACTGGCCGGACTGTTAAAGGAGAGGGGAGTGCTGGTAGTGGCTGTGCCCAATGCCAGTTCGTATGACGCGGAAAAGTATAAGGAATGGTGGGCGGCATACGATGTGCCCCGTCATTTATGGCATTTTACCCCTTCCGTCATGCAACAATTCGGGGTCAAGCATGGTTTTAAATTAGCGGAACAGCATCCGATGCCTTTTGATGCTTTTTATGTATCCATGCTGACGGAAAAATATAAAGGCAGCCGTTTGTCCTTTTTGAAGGGAATGTGGACAGGTATGTTGGCCTGGTTCAGTTCACTGGCGAAAAAAGAACGCAGTAGTTCAATGATTTATGTATTCAGAAAGAAGTGATTATGGGAAAAAAGTCAGGGTCCTTTTTCGATATGCAGTTCATTACTTCCAGCATCAGTACGATGCTGGTGTTGCTCTTGTTGGGGATGGTGGTATTCTTCGTGCTGTCTGCCAACAACTTGTCCAGGTATGTACGCGAGAACATCAGTTTTTCCGTACTCATCAGTGATGACATGAAAGAGACGGATGCTTTGAAATTCCAGAAAAAATTGAATGAAGAGCCTTTTGTGAAAGAAACTTCCTATATATCGAAAGATCAGGCCTTGAAAGAACAGACCGAAGCGATGGGCACAGACCCGGCTGAATTTCTGGGATATAACCCTTTCACAGCCTCTATTGAAATAAAACTGAATGCCGACTATGCCCATTCGGACAGCATCTCCTGGATAGAGCAAAAAATAATGCAGAACAAGAAGGTGATGGAGATCAACTATCCTCAGGATCTATTGGATGCGGTGAACAGCAACATTCGGAAAATCAGCTTTTTGCTGCTGGGACTGGCTGCGCTGCTTACCCTTATCTCTTTTGCGCTGATCAATAACACCATCCGTCTGGCCATTTACTCCAAGCGTTTTCTGATTCATACCATGAAACTGGTAGGGGCAAGCTGGGGATTTATCCGCCGTCCTTTTCTGGTGCGGAATATATGGATCGGTGTATTGGCTGCCGCCATGGCGGATGCGGCATTGATAGGAATGGCGTACGGGCTGGTAAGATATGAACCCGAATTGATTGAGATTATTACTCCTATGACCATGCTTATGGTAATGGGTTCTGTTTTTGTGTTTGGTGTGGTTATTACCTTTATGTGTGCATATATATCGATCAACAAATACTTGCGCATGAAAGCTAGTGCGTTGTATTACATTTAATAATAAAAGAATATGGACAGACAGAAATTCGCCTTTGATAAAATTAATTTTATATTGCTAGCCATAGGCATGGCAGTGATTATTGTCGGTTTCCTGCTGATGACAGGACCCAGTTCGACAGAAGGATATTTTGAGCCGGACATCTTTAGTGTACGCCGCATCAAGGTGGCTCCCGCCGTATGCTTCTTTGGTTTTATATTTATGATTTACGGCATTGTCCGCAAACCGAAGGACAAGGAAGAAGTGATTAATTCTTAATTTTTTAATTCTTAATTTTATTTAAAGGATGGAATGGTTTGAGGCATTGATCCTTGGTTTGCTCCAGGGATTGACAGAATATCTGCCGGTCAGCAGTAGTGGTCATCTGGCCATCGGTTCGGCATTGTTTGGCATACAAGGGGAAGACAATCTGACTTTTACCATAGCAGTGCATGTGGCTACGGTACTCAGTACGTTGGTTGTCTTGTGGAAAGAAATAGACTGGATATTCCGCGGCTTGTTCAAGTTCGAAATGAATGCGGAGACAAAATATGTGATCAATATTTTGATATCCATGATTCCTATCGGCATTGTGGGCGTGTTTTTTAAAGATTATGTGGAAGAGATTTTCGGTTCCGGCTTGCTCATTGTGGGTTGCATGCTGTTGCTGACAGCTCTGCTGCTTACTTTCTCTTATTATGCAAAACCTCGTGTAAAAGAGAACATTAGCATGAAGGATGCGTTTATTATAGGTCTGGCACAAGCTTGTGCCGTGATACCAGGATTATCCCGTTCGGGCACTACCATTGCTACGGGGCTGCTGTTGGGAGACAACAAGGCGAAACTGGCCCAGTTCTCTTTCCTGATGGTGATTCCTCCCATATTAGGTGAGGCGTTGCTGGATGGCATGAAGATTGTGAAAGGGGCTGCGTCCGGAACGTCGGATATATCTGTATTGTCACTGGTTGTAGGTTTTTTGGCAGCTTTCATATCAGGCTGTGTAGCTTGCAAGTGGATGATTAATATTGTGAAGAAGGGCAAGTTGATTTATTTTGCTATCTATTGTGCCATTGCCGGTGCTGTTACGATAGCGTGTACATTGATATAATTGAATGAATTTTAAAGAAGGAGAAGTTTTATACTTTGACAAGCCGCTGAAATGGACTTCGTTTGCAGTGGTGAACAAGATCAGATACCATATTTGCCGCAAACTGGGGGTGAAGAAGATAAAGGTGGGACATGCCGGGACATTGGATCCGCTGGCCACCGGAGTGATGATTATTTGTACGGGTAAGGCGACGAAACGCATTGAGGAGTTCCAGTACCACACCAAGGAGTACGTTGCCACCTTGCAGCTGGGGGCTACCACTCCCTCGTTCGATCTGGAGAAGGAGATAGACGCCACCTATCCTACGGAGCATATCACCCGCGAGCTGGTAGAGGAGACTTTGCAGCGCTTCATCGGCAGAATAGAACAGGTACCGCCTGTCTTTTCGGCTTGCAAGGTAGACGGCAAGCGCGCTTACGATCTGGCCCGCAAGGGTGAGGAAGTGGAGTTGAAAGCCAAAACGCTGATTATAGACGAGATAGAGTTGCTGGAATGTAATCTGCCCGAGATTAAAATCAGGGTCGTGTGCAGCAAAGGCACTTATATCCGTGCATTGGCCCGTGATATTGGCGAAGCTCTGAATAGTGGCGCCCATCTGACGGGGCTGGTACGTACCCGGGTGGGAGAGGTGAAACTGGAGCACTGCCTGTCGGTGGAAAGTTTCCCGGAATGGCTTGACCAACAAGAGATTGAAGAAGTTATAAACGAATAAGGAGAGATAAGATGAAACTGTCGCAATTTAAATTTAAACTGCCGGAAGATAAAATAGCTTTGTATCCGGCGAAGTACAGAGACGAGTCGCGTCTGATGGTTGTTCACAAATCAACAGGCAAGATTGAACACAAGGTCTTCAAGGATATCCTGGATTATTTTGATGATAAAGATGTGTTTATCTTTAATGATACGAAAGTTTTCCCTGCACGTTTGTATGGAAATAAGGAAAAGACCGGAGCCCGTATCGAGGTATTCCTGCTGCGCGAGCTGAACGAGGAGTTTCACTTGTGGGATGTGCTGGTCGATCCTGCCCGTAAGATCCGCATCGGTAACAAGCTTTATTTTGGTGAGGACGATTCCATGGTGGCCGAGGTGATTGATAACACCACTTCCCGTGGACGTACGCTGCGTTTCCTCTATGAAGGTTCTCACGACGAGTTCAAGAAGGCACTGTATGCGTTGGGAGAGGCTCCGCTGCCCAGTTTCATCCGTCGTCCGGTAGAAGAGGAAGATGCCGAGCGTTTCCAGACTATCTTTGCCAAGAACGAAGGGGCTGTGACAGCTCCCACTGCCGGACTTCATTTCAGCCGCGAGCTGATGAAGCGTATGGAAATCAAAGGTATAGACTTTGCCTTTGTGACGATGCATGCCGGGCTGGGTAACTTCCGCGAGATAGATGTGGAGGATCTTACCAAGCATAAGATGGACTCGGAGCAGATGTATGTCAATGCGGATGCGTGCCGTATTGTGAATAATGCCAAGGACGAAGGAAAGAACATTTGTGCGGTAGGAACGACAGTGATGCGCACGATAGAGACTGCGGTAGGTACGGACGGTCATCTGAAGGAGTTTGACGGCTGGACCAATAAGTTCATTTTCCCTCCCTACGATTTCTCGGTAGCCAACAGTATGGTTACCAACTTCCACCTGCCTCTTTCCACTTTGCTGATGCTGGTGGCTGCCTACGGTGGTTATGATCTGGTGATGGAGGCTTATCACACAGCGTTGAAGGAAGATTACCGTTTCGGTACATACGGCGACGCCATGTTGATTTTGGATAAGTAATACCGGTTGGGGAGCGGCGTATGAAGGTTTATTTAGGACTTGGAACCAATCTGGGTGATAAAGAGTCGAATCTGCATGTTGCTGTCCGGAAGATAAATGAGCGGATAGGGGAGGTTACTGCCCTTTCCGCTTTTTATGTTACCGCCCCTTGGGGGTTTTCTTCTGAAAATTCATTTCTGAATGCCGCCTGCTGTGTGGAGAGTGAGCTTCCTCCTTTGGATCTATTGCGGGAAACACAGGCGATAGAGCGTGAATTGGGCCGGATGAAGAAGTCGGCGGGGGGTAATTATAGTGACCGCCTGATTGATATAGATATTCTGTTGTACGGCGATTTAATACTGCATACGCCGGAGTTGGAAATCCCTCACCCCCTGATGACGGAACGGAGGTTTGTCATGGATCCGCTGGCGGAGATTGCACCGGGTGTGGTGCATCCGGTGCTGGGGAAAAGGCTGGGGGAGCTTTAATTCATTTTACTTCTTTGTTTTCTTTCCTAAAAAGAAACTTTTGCTTATATTTGTCTTTCACTGAGAGAAAGATTAGATAAATATTGTCTTTATGAAAAGGAAAGAATTACTAAAAGAGTTGATAGTGACATTTCAGGAATCATTGCCTGTGCCGGTATATTCCCGTGAGTTGAAACTCCCGGTGGACAGCCGGAAGATAATAACTGTTCCGGGTGTAAGGCGGTGTGGAAAATCATCTCTTTTCTTGCTGGTTATTAATGACTTGTTATCCTCCGGCATCAAGAAAGAACAGATTCTTTTTTTGAATTTTGATGATGAGCGTTTGCAGTTCAATGTAGAGAATCTGGACGAGATCCTTCAGGCTTATCAGGAATTATATCCTGATATATCTTTGAAGAATGCTTATTTGTTCTTTGATGAGATACAGGTTGCAGATGGCTGGCAACCTTTTGTACGTCGTATTTATGAACATACCTGCAAAAATATTTTTATAACGGGAAGTAATTCAAAGATGTTATCTTCCGAACTCTCTACTTCGCTCAGAGGGAGGACTTTGCAATATGAAGAATTTCCATTGTCTTTCAAGGAATATTGCAGTTTCTTAAATATAAATACAAATTACTATACTCTTCCTAACAGGGCGAAATTACTTGCGGCTTTTCGGGATTATCTGGCGATGGGTGGGTTTCCGGAAGTGGTGCTGGCCGGAACAATTTATAAGGAAAGAATTTTGCAGGAGTATTTTTTTGTCATGCTTTATAAAGATTTGGTGGAAAGATACGAGATCAAGAATCCGGAACCTGTACGTTACTTCATTAAACGGGTGATGGCCAATTTGACGAAGCCTACCTCTATCAATCGTATTTATAATGAAATGAAATCGCAAGGTGTCAGTATAGGTAAAAATACGCTTTATGATCTTATCGTGCAAACCGAGTCTGTTTATCTTTTCTTTCCGCTTACCAAGTATGATCCGTCTTTGGTGAAAGAAAGCAGTGGTGATAAAAAGTATTATTGCATAGACAATGGATTGCGCTCTATATTGCTGAACCCGATGAGTGATGATCATGGAAAGCTGTTGGAAAATATCGTCTATCTTCATTTGCGGCGTCATTTATCTTTATCGGGTAGCCTGCATTATTATAAAAACAAGAAGGAATGTGATTTTTTGGTGATAGAACAACAACAGATTTCCCAATTGATACAAGTATCGTATGACATTCATGATCTGGAAACTCGCCGGCGGGAAATAGAAGGGTTATTGGAAGCTGCTTTGGCAACGGGATGCCGTAAGCTTCTTATTTTGACGATGGAGGAGGAGGAGGAATTTGTGGAACAGGGACATGCTATTCAGGTTCTTCCGGTTTGGAAATGGATGTTGCAAGTACCAGAGTAGGGGGAATCTGTGTCAGGCAGATATAGGCTTGTCATGATGCCGTTAGTGGAAAATAGCACCGGGTGTGGTGCATCCGGTGCTGGGGAAAAGGCTGGGGGAACTTAGCCTGTAAGACCGGAATTAAAAAGGGACGGAAAATCCTTCAAATCCGTCATGGGGGTGTAAATGGCTGATTGGTAGAGCGTTGTTATGAAGGATTCCATTACGAATCCTTCATATATGTTTCAGAAGCATCTTATATGTAACCGGGCTGAAAGATGCTTACAGTAAAATTCTTATTCTAAGATTTCCTCCGGTATAGTTTCATGTTTTGACAAGGTGGTTTCTATCTCATAATTGGAATCTACCCCTATCCAGTAACGACCGATAGACAGGGGCGGGAAGGAGATGCACGAAAGGCAAATGTGGGACAATCTTGTTTTCAGTTCAAAATACCAATATAACAATTATCGCCGTCAATGGGGATGATTATATTTCGTTGACCGATTTGGCACGACATAAAAGTGATGAACCTAACGCCGTGATTGCAAATTGGTTGCGCAATCGCAACACAATAGAGTATTTAGGCATTTGGGAACAGCTTTACAATCCGAATTTTAAACCCACCGAATTCGAGGGGTTTAGACGACAGGCCGGGCTGAATGCATTTACGCTCTCGCCAAAGAAATGGTTGGAAGCGACAAATGCTGTTGGTATAATCGCTAAATCAGGACGTTATGGTGGAACGTATGCGCATAAAGATATTGCGTTGAAGTTCGCAAGCTGGATTTCTGTTGAGTTTGAACTCTACATCGTCAAGGAATTTCAGCGACTCAAGACGGAGGAACAGCAGTTGTTGGGTTGGTCGGCGAAACGTGAGCTGTCGAAAATCAACTACCGCATACATACCGATGCCATAAAGCAGAATCTTATCCCTGCGGAAGTAACTCCAGCACAGGCGGGCATCATCTACGCTAATGAAGCCGATGTGCTGAATGTGGCGATGTTCGGTGTAACGGCAAAGCAATGGCACGAAGCCAATCCCGATCTCAAAGGGAACATACGCGACTACGCTACAATCAACGAACTTATCTGCCTGTCAAATATGGAAAATCTCAATGCGGTTTTCATCGAGCAGGGCATTACGCAGGGTGAACGGCTTGTGAAGCTGAACCAGATAGCCATTCATCAGATGGGCGTATTGGAAAGCAGTAACAATGATAGAAAATTGCTGAAATAAAATGAAGCAGTGGCAGAAAATAATAGGTATAGCTGGAATAGTCTTGTTGGCTTACGCGCATATCGAGGTTTTGTGAAACTATTTGCAGGTAATGAATTTTTCCGGAGCCTGGCACACGAATATAGAGCAGAAGTGGTTTGTTTATTATATCGACAAGAATATAAAATTATTTTAGGCTTACCATATACTATCATTTATTGATTTGATGATAATCACATGCTTGTTCGTTTGCCTTTGGCGGAAAGGGGGTAAAAAATGGAGCTGAACGATAAGAGATTTTGGTCGAAATAAGAATATTCTTATTTCGACCTTATTTAGCTGAGAAGATAAATTTAAACAGGTTCTAAAAGCATACATATATAAAAATAATGGTACAAATGATGCATCCTGCAATTTTAATATATAGATTGGTGCAGAATGTGTTTGTAATCATTGTTATTATACCAGCTATTATAATTTTATATCGTTTTTTTCAGTCGAAAAAAATAAAACGATGAGAAGTGCTACTATAAAATTACCATCTATAAGATGTCCATACTTTAGTTGGTTTTCGTTAGAGTTAAAATGGCTTTATAAGCCCCTTCTCCTCCTGTACCTTTTTCTAATACCATTCTATCTTTGCTCTGATTCACTAACAGCCAGCTGCCTTTAAACAAACTATTGCTTTGAATAGTTAAAACCTTTTCATTAACAGTGTATTTAAAGGGTTCAACGGCAGTGTCAAGGCTGCAATCTCCACCGTCATCTGAAACAAAAATAATGCCGGCTTCAAAAGTTCTTGTTACAGTTTCTGATCCTTTCATAAATGAATCTTCAAATGTACCTGCCCATCGGGTTTGCTTTAAAGATTCAATACTTAAATCAAAAGTTTCCGTATTCTCGTTGTCACAGCTAAAAAGAATTAGGCTTAAGGAAAATAGTATGATTACTTGAATTGTTTTCATAATGATAAAATTTATAATCCGATTATTTTATATGAATTTGCTAAGGACGCTATCGAAATCTTCTTCTCCGGTAACGATTCTACCCAGTTTCTTATTCCATAAATATCTAACACTTCATCATCACCTTCGTCAATGAAGTAAGAAAAGCAAATACGGCTTGACGGGTCATAGATGTATTCTATTCCTGTTTTTTCATAGTAAAAGCGATAGAAATTTTTTTCTTTAAATCCGGCTAGATCTATACATAATGGTGATCTTAGAACAGGGTTTAGTCTTGTTTTCTTATTGTATGAAATTTCGATGTCAGAGCTGAATAACTTTGATTTCTCAGCAGCTATTTTATCTACTTTTTGCATGAAGATAGTATTATCTTCATTTTTCCGGAGTTCGGCATCTGTGGCAGAAGATGCTAGTCCGTCACTTAATATAATTCTATCTGCCTGTCTTGTAACTAAAACAGCGGCAACATCATATAAGGCTTCATATGAAGGGGTTGACCGTACCATTACTCTGACAATTTCGATATATGGATATACTAAAGATGTATAAGATGGCAATACTTCATTGAAAGTGTCATCAAAGCGTTGTTTGAAGTTTTTCTCTAGGACAAAGTCTGAAAGTGGGCACAAACCTTCATCGGCTACATCTATCATAGTATGGGTAGATACATCATTTAATGAATTCATCCATGAAGTCAGGTTTATGTTAAGGTTCTTAATAGGGGTTGCTTTTACTTCAGCTTCACTTCCATTTCGTATACCTCCAAATGTCTTTATATAAATGAATGTATTTTGACTCTTGAAGGTTGTTGATACTGAGTCATAATTATTGCTAGTGAAGCCTAAATTAGCTTTGGCACTGTCGCCAGGATTTTGTTTAAAGGCCAGGGAAGCGTTTATTGATTCTTCTATGCCTTTTTCTTTGGCATCAATTGAAATGTTATCTGTACTTGTTCCCGCATAAGTAGCATGAGCTTTTCCTCCTGTTAAATAACCAGTTAATACAAAATCTCCATACGTGCTAAGTGTTGATGATATTGGAGAATTATATAAACTTCTTATGAAAGATTTAGTCAAAAATTGTCTGGCGTATAATTTTCTGTTAGCTTCCGAGTTCTGTAAAGAGAACTGATTATTTGTGAAATTTATATTAAGTTCGCCATAGGTAGCTTGTTCTGTATTATCTATAACTTTATTAAATGTTTCCGTAGTGGTTTTTTTTCTTCCGAATGAGAATACTTTGAAATTGAGAGAGAAACCACTTGATACTTTTTTGGTGACTCTTGAATTATGCTGATATCTATCAAATGTAGCATAAGCAAAACTGGTTGTTTCAGTGGTATTCAATCGTATTCCTCTTATATAAGTAGGATCATATGCTTTTACAGCTGAGAGGTCTACTATCGGATACCCTACATTGCTAAAGTCTCCCAAAATATAATTACCATTTTTAAATTTATAACTGCTACCTAGAAAGGCATCTGAGTTACCGGTTTCACCGGAAATATTACTTCTGTTCTTGGACTTATCAAGTTCTAGTTTTTTTATTTCAGGTAGATTTGGATTTCTTTTCTGTATGATAATATTTCCTTCTTTGTTTTGAGAAGGATTCACAGATGTATTGTTGGTTGAGTCAATATCATCAGAACAAGATGCCAATGATATGAAAGCCATTAAAATGGTTGAAAAAATGATATGCTGTTTCATATTTGTATTCATTTAAAGGTTATGGGTGATAATGTAATAGACTTTGTACGCATAATTTCTTCGCCATCATCCAAGTCATAGAATTTGATGATGTCTTTTGGATATTTATCATCTCTAATATTTGTGTAAATTATTCCGTACCATCTTCCTTTAATCTTTATTTCTCTTATTTCTCCATTATAATTATATGACATATGAGCTGTGTAGTCTGCTGATACGTTATAATTTTCTAGATAAGAGGTTGCTTCTATCAGACAATTAGGAGCTGCTGTACCATTTATATCAAACTTTAAGGTTGTACGTATTTTCTTAGTCACATTAGAATAAAGCATATCAGGTTTTTCGCGGATAGGATCCGGATCATCTTCTGGTTTAACTGCTAAAGGAAAACGAAGATGTTCTGCTACCACTGTGGGACGGTAAAAAAGAGTGGTGCTATTTTGAACTGGTATTTTTATAGCACTGCTTTCAGAAAAATAGTATTCATCATCAGCATAATGAGCAGCTTGAATAGTAAAAGGCCTCCTTTCTTCTGTCTCATTTTGGCTATAAGTCGTTAGTTTTAAAGGTGTACGTTTGGTTACAGTAGCACCTTCTTTATGAAATTCGATATAGTTTAATGTAAATCCATTGACTGGAGTAATAAGGAATTCCTGTTGTGGCTTTTGGGTATATTGGCCATAGTTTATAACATTGTTATTTTTAACTTCTAGCACATAATTAAATACTGACCACATATTATTGGGGTCTGACTGTCCTAGGTAGGATTCACTTTGGATAGCAAAATACCCTTTATAAGCTGAAGGGATTAAATCCCAACCTGCTGAGTACAATGAACCGGACGCATTGGGTTGTGCAAATAATACTTTGTAATTCGGGTTACTGTCATATTGACCTACAGCTATCGGTGTATTAGATTGTTTTGAATAGATCAAGTAAGGTATACCTGATGAAGCAGGCAAAACCTTTAAATAAAATTGCTCCCAAATACTTTGGTTTGTAGATCTTAAATTAACTTCTTTCCCAGCTCCATTACTACTGAGATATTGACCGCTAGTATTTCCTTTACCTCTGGCTTTCAATGTAATAGGTAGCTCGCGAAGATTGAACATATTTGATGAGAAATATTCATCATAGTTATCATCATACGATGGAGACATTTTTGTTTTAGCTCTTTCAAGTAGATTTGAATCAACTATTAACGGGGTAATAATAGAGTCGTTTACTAAAGAATCAAGTGATGATAATGATCTTGTTGTTAAGTTGAGATGAGTGTCTTCATTTTGAAGTTCATAATCATCTTGTGTACATGAGGACATTCCTAGCAGTCCAATTGCCATTAAAATAGTAAAATACGTTTTTTTCATAAGTTTGTTGTTAAAATATTATGTGTGAATTTAGTGTTCGTGCATAAATTCTCCTACCAATACTCTCTTTTCATCAGAGATTGTCAGTTTATATATTCCTGCCGGAATATTCTCTAAAGAAGTTGATAAAGAAGAATTGGTGTGGGGTATATAGAGGTTCCTATATGCTACATATCCTTCTTTTGATTTAATCTCGATGGTGACAGGTTTCCAGTCCTGTGCGAATTCGATAGTCAATTCTTTATTGAAGTCGTCAAAGAAGGCTTCTACTGGGATGAATGACTCTGTTAGGCTCTTGTGATTGGAATATAGCTTTTCCATTTTAATATTCGATTTAGCATACAGTAGTAAAGGAACCATTAGGGCTGTCAAAGCCATACTCATTTTTAATTTATTCATAATCGTTTTATGTTTTAGTTTTGTGCAAACTTAGGTATTATCGAATTATGAATGGAGAAAAGAGAGAATTATAGCATATACAGGCTTTATTGATTTTCAGCAAATTACAAAAACATTTGTATATAGCTATATATACAGGTGAGAATGTAATTCGCTGATAATTAATATAATATGAGCTATTTCTATTTTAGAAGGTATTTGATGAGATAATCTCGTAAAGAAATCCTTTCATCAGCTTGTTTTTTTTGTTTTTGTTTGATTCTGGTACGTTTCATCCGAATGGAATCTGGATTGATGCCGAGCAATTTTGCTTCATTATTTGAGTCAAATCCAAAGATATGGAGATAGCAATATTGCAGTTCTGGTTCGGTTAGGCTAGGAAATGCTTCTTTTACTAGCGAGTAGAATCTAGGATATATTTTGTCTACTTCCGTCATTATAGAATGCCATACTTTCTCTGTAGAAATAACTTGTGGCCCTTCTAGCTTGCTTTTTTTAGTCAAAGAGATAAGTTTCTTGCCTACAGCAGATGTTTCCAAACTTTGTTTCTGTAGTTGGCTATATTTATTATATATTATTTCTATTTCCTGTTGTGCTTTGTGTGCATTATTTTCTTTGTCTGCTAATTCCTTTTGTAAAATTTGCTTTTTTTCTTCTAGTTCTACAGATAAATGAAGGAGCTCTATTTTCATCTTGTCTACTATTGCCTGTTGATGATAAATTTGGGTTTTGCTTCTCTGTCGGTAAATGATATATCCTGCTACACACAGTAAAAGTAGGGAGATAGTTATAATGATTATAATCATATCCCTTTGCTGCGAAATCTTTAACAGTTCGTTCTCTTCCCGTATTTTGGCATTGTTATACTTTTTTTCTATTTCCAATACCTTGGTTTCGTTTTGAGCTAATGTCAGTGAGTCGAGTATGTCGGAGCATATTTCTTTGTAATGCAATGCTTCTTTGTATTTTCCCTCTACCTTGCAGAGTAAATAGTAGGCTTCGTTAATGCTATAGCAAATATCTTTCTTTTTCGTTATTGATTCTATAATTTCATGCGCCTTTGCCAATTGGTTATCTTTTATATATATATGTAATAAAGCAACAGAATCTTTATAACTTTCTTCGCTACCCGCTTTAATAGCTTTTAGATAGTATTCTTCTGCGTCCTTATATTCCCCTTGCATGTCATAGATAAAACCGGTGGCATTGGCTATAGCGGCAGTTAAATCTTTATTATATAGCGATTTGGAGATGGAATCAGCTTCTTGAAGCAAAGGTATTGTGCGAGTAAAAGAGTCGAGCAATGTCCATTGACCTGCTAAATCTTTTAAAGCGTATGCATAGCTTTTATAGTTTTCTGCTTCTTTAAAGAATTCAGCCGCCTCTTCTCTTTTCGTTAGGCATTCACTGTTTATATCTCTGAAACGATACAAATCTGCCATATAAGCACAAATATACCCTGCCACATTGTATGCTTGATGCTCTTTTGCCAGTTGCAACGCTTCTGCATAGATTTTCATTGCTTTGTCATATTCTCCATCTTCCACGTATGCCCGTCCCAGATACAAAGCGATTTGTGCCTGTTCTTCGGCTGTGCCGTGTTTCATAAACCATTTTTGTGCCCGTTGCCATTGGTAGATGGGGAGTAATCCGGTGGCTGTTTCGTCCGTCGCTTTACCACGCAGCATACACCAGTGGGCAAAGTCCTTGTTTCCTAGTTCATCGGGGGCTTTTATGCTGTCCAGTAGCGTAGAAGCGCTGTCGGCATACATGGGAATCAGTTCCTCTACAGATTGCAGTAGTGGAAGTGTTGCGCTCTCTTTTCTGCATCCGGAGAGGATGAGAATGAATAGTAGTCCTGTCAATAATAAAGCTTTCATAAGGGTGTGTTCAGATTTTGCAAAGATAGTGAAAGTGTTGCAGTATCAGAGCCTTTTTTACCAGAAAATTTTCATCAGCAGGTCAGCTTTTTTCTTTTCATCGGTGAAGGTTGGATAGAGTGCATCGGTGTCCCAATCCGCATTCCATTCGGATAACGAAAACAGAGTAATTTCATGAAAACTCTTTGTTCTGTCAGTGAAATCTGCCTGTTGTGTTCTGTTGTTCTGCCTTTTCCATAAGCTTCATCACTAAAGTGATGAATTCATATCACCTATGTGATGAAACTTGATTATTCTAGTGATGAAACTTCATCACTAAGGTGAAACGATTGAATGAAAAGGCAGGGAATAAGAGAATGTATCAATGGAATCACTCAAATTACAGGAGCGGAATTCATTTTGTTTGTACCATTTATAATAGCGGTAATGCATCGTTTGTTAAAAATATTAAAATGGTAAGCGTCTCCGCGATTCTATATTGCTGTCCGTTTTTAGCTCTCATATCTTTGCGAGGTATAAAAAAGCAGCATTATGGATTTAGAAAATAGATTTAGAAGAACTTGGAAACGTTTCCAAGAAGTCTTAAAAGTAGACTACACTTGTTCTTTAGCGGATGTTTGCCGCGAGCAGCATACCACTTTTGGAGGTATGAGTTCCTGGATGTCCCGACGTGGCTATAGCGTTAAACAAGCTAAGGCAGATGTGGTCCGTGATTATTATGGCGGCGTTGAGCCGTCCCCACTGACCACTACCTCTCCTTCGTTCACTCAAATAGCCCCCGCCATGTTGTCGGAAGAAGAGTTCAGTCTTTCCGGGATCACAATCACGTTTAACAGTGGAACGACCATTTCAGTCAAACGGGCCACTCCCGGGGGTATTATTAAAATGTTACGCGATTACGAAAGAAAGGAGGGGGATCCATGTATTCTCTAACATCAGCCAACCGATACTATCTGTACCAGGGCTTTGTTCGTATGAACCTTGGCATTGACGGTCTATTCAAAATCATACGCTCTCAAATGAAGGAGTTGTCCCCCATTTCCGGAGATATATTTTTATTCTTTGGCAAAAACCGGCAAAGTGTAAAAATACTGCGTTGGGATGGTGACGGCTTTCTCCTGTACTACAAGCGTCTGGAAGGTGGAAGTTTTGAGTTGCCGACATTTAACCCCCATACAGGCAATTATGAGATCTCTTATCAGGTTTTGTCTTTTATCTTAAATGGAGTGTCATTGAAGTCTGTACGGTTGCGAAAACGTTTCAGAATCTAATGTAATATACTGTATATTAGCTATTTGATTTTAAATTACCACCCGAATATTTTGGTCAGTTCATTGATTTTTCGTATCTTTATGCCATGAAAAAGGATGAGATCATAGAGTTATTGAAGGAGCAAATCAAGGAATTACGGGATGACAACAACAGACTCCTGGACCAGATAGATAATTTGATAAAGGAGGTCTCTTCCCTTAAAGAGGCACTCCTTCAAAAAGGCGAATCTCTTAGCAGGCAACAGCGTCTTACCAAGGGGCTCGCCAAACTTGTATCCAACACATCCGAACAGCAGCAACCCCCTCAACCTGCATTGCCGGAGGAAGAGCGGCAGAAGAGAGAAGCTGAAAAAGCGGATAAGCGTAAAGCCAGAAAGAACAATGGTGCCAGACGTGACATGCATTATGAGATGGAGGAAGAAGAACATGTCGTTTATCCTGATGATCCCGATTTTGACATCAATAAAGCCCGGTTGTTTACTACCACTCCCAGAATATGCGTCCGCTATGAATGTGTACCCATGCGCTTCATCAAGCACGTCTACAAGATACACACCTATGCGCAAGACGGTCGTCTCTTTGAGGGAAAAACCCCGGTCTCGGCTTTCTTGAATTCCAGCTATGACGGCTCATTCATTGCCGGGCTGATGGAATTACGTTATATACAATCGCTGCCTGTTGAAAGAATCATCAACTACTTCGAAAGTCATGGCTTTATGCTGAAGAAACCTACGGCTCATAAGTTGATAGAAAAAGCCTCAGGCCTCTTTGAAAATCTTTATAAGTGTATCCGGCAGACGGCTTTGAGTGATCCTTATAAGGCAGCCGACGAAACCTATTACAAAATACTCGTCCCGGAAAAGAACAGTAAGGGAAAAGGAGTCCGCAAGGGATACCTCTGGGTGGTTGTGGGCATAAACACCAGGATGATATACCTGCTCTATGATGACGGCTCCCGGTCTGAAAGAGTTATTCTTAACGAATTGGGCGGTTGCAAAGGTATCATACAAAGCGACGGCTACTCACCTTACCGGAAGCTCGAAAGCGATGCTTATCCCCATATCACACGCATCCCGTGCCTGCAACATATAAAACGGAAATTTATAGATTGCGGTGAGAATGATCCGGATGCAAAAAGAATCGTGGAGCTGATAAACACACTTTATCAAAACGAGCATAAGCATAAAGTTGGGGTTGACGGATGGACGGTAGAACAGAATCTTATGCATCGAAAAAAGTATGCGCCGGACATACTCGGAGAAATAAAAGATGTGCTTGATGATATAGAAGAGCAGGGGGATTTGTTGCCTAAGAGCGAACTACAAGAAGCTATCACCTATCTTCGCAATGAGTGGAATGCCGTGGTGGACATCTTTAATTATGGTGACACTTACCTGGACAACAATATAGTTGTACGGATGAACCGGTACATATCCTTATCAAGAAAAAACTCATTGTTCTTCGGCAGCCATAAGGGAGCCGAACGGGGCGCCATACTCTACACGATAGCACTCACCTGTAGGATGCATAAAGTGAATCTGTTTGAGTATCTCACGGATGTGATAAACAGAACCGCAGAATGGCAACCGAACACACCACTTGAAAAATACAGGGAACTGCTTCCTGACAGATGGAAAAAAGGCTAATGGATAAAAAGGGAGCATTAGCCTTTTTATTTTAGCAAACTATATAGAATCGCGGAGACGCTTACTTAAAATGAAGGAATTATGAAGGTTTTACTCCTAAATCATTCATAATAAAACATTGATTATCAACGTTTAATAGGCTGATGAAGGATTTGAAGGAAAATAATAGAATATATACATCTTCTCTGTAGTCTGACGACGGTAGGCTCTTTTGATTGAATTGTCTCTATCTTTCTCTCCATTCGGAAACAGTCCGTGTCTGCGAAGAGAACACCACGCCTATGCGGACTATTTTTCGTTTGTCCGTCAGGTAAGGTTTGTCGTACCCTTTTTCTTCTATCTGCTGCAAGGCCTCATCGGCGCTTCCGTCTAGTTTGAATTCAAAGATATAGACGTATTGAGGAGTTTCGAGGATGCAGTCCACCCGTCCGTGGCTTTGTGTCTGCTCGATGCGGAGGCAGTACACTCCAATGAGGCGCAGGATGAGATAGAAGGTGTACTGGAAGTGCTTCTCGGTCAGTTCCGGGCTCTTGGTGCTGTCGTGCGAGTCGTAGGGGATACTGGAGAGAAAAGCGGTGAAAGAGTCACGTAGCTCTGTGGTATTTCCATCTTCCAGCATAATGGCGGCATCGGCAACCCAGGAGGTAATTTCATGATGTCTGGGTTTCAGATAGTTGGAGGCTATGACAGACAAGAATCCTTTCCGTACTTCATTATTGGGGAAATCCAGCAAGTAGCGGTTACGGCGTTTGTCATAACCTTTGATGGTGAGGTAGCCACTTTGGTAAATCATAGGCAACGGCTGTTCCACATCGGCTTTGTAATCGGCAAAGAGGGAAGCATCATAGTATTTCCCCGCAAGTTCATTAATCTGTTCGTTGCTATGTTGCAACAGCCGCACCAGATAGGTAGGCGTGCCCGAAGCAAACCAGTAGTCACGGATTTGTAGTTTGTTGAAAGCGTTCAGAATACTGAAAGGGTTATAAATGTCGAGCATATTCTCGCTGAAATGATACCCGTCATATTGTGCCCTCAGACGTTCCTTCATTTCTTGATAAGTATTCTCCTCTTTTTCGGCCAGTTCGGAAATGGGTTCATGGAAATAGTGTTCCACTTCCTCTTTGGTGATTCCGCAAAGGGCTTCATAACGTGGGTCCATACTGATATCATCGGGTTGGTTGAAACCGCTGAACACACTGACTTGCGAGAATTTGGTAACTCCCGTCAGCATTACAAACTGTAAGTATTTATCTGCTCCTTTGAAGGTGGAGTAGAAAGCTTTCAGCGTATCCCGGTTTTTCTCTTCCATAGGGGTGTCCAGCACATCGAGGATGGGCTTGTCGTATTCGTCCACCAGCACCACAGCACGCCGTCCTGTTTTTTCACTGGCATGTTTCAATACCGCTTCAAAGCGGTCTCCCATGGTGAGCAAATCCGGATCTTTGCCGTAGCGTCTTTCCCCCTGGGCGATGAATCCTTCTATTTTGTCCTCCAGCACTCCTTCTTTAGCAAAGTTGTCACCGTTAAAATCGATATGGAATACCGGGTATTGCAACCAGTCTTTTTCCAGTCCGGCTATGGCAAGTCCCTCAAACAGCTCTTTCCGCCCTTCGTAATAGGCTTCCAGTGTGCTGAGCATCAGACTTTTGCCAAACCGTCTCGGGCGGCTGAAAAAGTAGATTTTTCCTCTGCTCACTAACTGATGGATAAGGTCGGTTTTATCTACATAAACATAACCGTCTTCACGGATTTGACTGAAAGTCTGTATGCCGATAGGGTATTTCATATTTTATATGTCTTTGGTACACAATATCACAAAGATAAATCTTTCTCCTGAGATGAACAAACGGTGACAGGCAAAAGTTTCCTGCTCCGGAGAAGCCACTATCCATCGTTTTTACGCCACAAATCTCCTGGTCCATTTACATGCATACATGCCTCGGACTACCAGATAACTGATGAGAAAGGTTGTTACGGCCATGCAAATAACGTGTATTACGGCAGGAGTCCCTTGGGGCAACAGCGAGGCGAACAAGTCATACCCCATTTGCACGAAGACGAAATGACACAGATAAATGCCAAAGGTCATGGATGCCACTTTTGAAAGAGCTGGCGAGGAAGGGACGTTGAGCTTCTGTACGCAGACAAAAACAGGAAATGTCATCATAAATACATTGATGCCGCCGAAAAGCCATACTATTTCCAGATAGGCGTAGTTTCCCGGAAAATATTCCTGCATAAGGAGGTAGCCGCCGAAAGTGATGGCATATCCTGTCACAAACATAGGGATGCCGATAGCCAGGGTTTTTCTCCAACTCCATTGCAGCGGGTATTTTGCCAGATAATAGGCCAGTATCAGATAGCCGATGAATCCGGAAACATAATAAAATGAACCGAATGCATTCCAGTCACATACTCCCAGAATATCCATATTACCCCAGTTGCCGATATACCCCAGTGCGGGAGCGGCCATCTTTATATAGGGAAGAAACAGGGAGATGCCCCAGATGGAAAGAAATAGCTTGATATCTTTCCGGTCGGCACGCTCCAGCCATGCGTGGAAGATGGGGATGATGAAGTAGAGCCCTACCAGCATATACAGGTACCACAGGGGGGTGGTGTCATAGTTGAAATTGAAGATGAACGTCCAGATCTTCGTGACAGTCTTTTCAAAAGTGAAAGTGGACATGTCGATGGTAGGATTATCTGTCGTGGCGATGTAATTCAGGTAGATGAAATACAGTACAGGCAGCATGACCGACCAGAAGATGAGCGGAACGACAATGCGGCCGATCCGTTTTTTATAAAACTCCCTCATGCCGCTGCGTACGGGAAACAGCAGCACCCCTGTCATCATCACAAACAAGGGCACGCAACAGCGTACGGCGCTTCCCAGGGCGCACCCTTGTAAAAAGGTAGGACGGTCTGTGTCAAAACGTGCTACAAAGGGGTCGCAACAATGGGCGAATACCACTAAAAAACAGGCGGTGACACGTAGCAAGTCTATCCATCCCAGGTTTTCTCTTTTCTTTAATTCCATTTCTAATGTGTTTTTATTCAAGTATTATTTTGTCGGAGAAGCGTGTGCCATGCGGATGCTGCTTACCACCCCTGCTGCAATGGCGAAGAACAGGGCCAGCAACAAACAGGCCTGCGCCCGGTGTCCTTCGGCGAACAGGCGGAACAGCAAAGCGACCAGCGTGGTTCCCAACGTCTGGCCTAACAGACGCGCCGTGCCCAGCATACCGCTTGCCCCGCCGCTTCTGTGGGCGGGCGCGGAAGAAACAATGGTCACATTGTTGGGAGTCTGGAACAGCCCGAAGCCCATGCCGCAGAGTGCCATCCGCCAGATGATATTCCATTCTGCCGGATGGGCGGGAAGCAGATAAAGAGTGAACAAGCCCGTGGCAAAGACAGCCATGCCGATGCCTCCCAGCAATCCGGGATGTACTTTCTCTACCAGTCTGCCTGCCAGCGGCGCGGTCAGGATGGTGGCCAACGGCCAGGGAGTAAGTAACAGACCTATCTGTACTGCATTATACTCCAGCACGTTCTGCATGAAAAACGGCAGGGAGACCATGGCCAGCATCTGGGCGGTGAACGAAGTGATGGAGGTACCGATGGAAAGAGCGAAAATAGGAATCTTCAGCAAGTCCACAGGCAGGATAGGGGTTGTTTCTTTCAGTTGGCGGCGGATGAAATAAGTGCCGATAATAACGAGCAGTATCGCCTGGACGGCTATGAATTTCCGGCTCTCGGCATGGGCAAAGCCATCTAACGTGTAAATCAGCAGCCCGAAAGTCAATGCGTTGGCGATAGCACTGATCTTGTCAAACTTATGTCTCACGGCTGAAACCGGATTGTGCGGCAATAACCGGTGCCCGATGGCCAGCGCCGCCAGTCCCAGCGGTATATTGATGGCAAAAAGCCAGTGCCAGCTGCCCAATGCCAGAATGCTGCCTGCAATGGACGGCCCTGCGGCGGCCGAGACAGCCACCACCATGGCATTCACACCCATTCCGCGTCCTAGTATCTGTGGCGGGTAGATTAAACGGATAAGGGCGGTGTTGACACTCATGATGCAAGCGGCTCCGAAACCTTGAATGATACGGGAAACGGTCAGAGTCCAGAAAGAATTGGATAGGATGCAGGCCACGGATGCGCCGACAAAGACGGAAATGCCGATGAGGAATATTCGCCTGTAGCCATAGATATCTCCTAAAGAAGCAAAGGAGAGCAGCGTCATGGTGATGACAATCTGATAGGCGTTCACAATCCAGATGGCTGTGGCGGGGGTGACATCGAAGTCGTGGGCCAGCGTGGGCAATGCGATATTCATAATGGTTCCGTCCAGCACGGACATCATGATAGCCAGCAATACGGCTACCGCAGCAAAATATTGCTTGGGTATAAATGCGATCTTCTCTTTTTTCATGACGCAAAAATACGGTAAATAGATCAAGGCTAAGTTTAATTTCTTCTAAATAATGAGGTTCCCAATGTTAAAGAACGGGTAATCTGTAGAATGGTTGGGGAATAATGCTTATCTTTGCAGCCGTTAAAAACAGTGGAGAGATTTGAGTAGCTTGCAACCACAGAAAAAAATGCTAAAAAATACATTGACTTTCTTATTTACATCTATCTACTCTGATAACTTCCCAAGGTGGTTAACGAATTAACTTTTAATTTTTAATTCTTAATTTTCAATTTAGAATGGGATATTTATTCACATCCGAATCGGTGTCTGAAGGACACCCCGACAAAGTGGCCGATCAGATATCGGACGCTGTGCTTGACAAACTGTTGGCGTTTGACCCCAGTTCGAAAGTAGCTTGCGAAACCCTGGTGACTACCGGGCAGGTGGTGCTGGCTGGAGAAGTGAAAACCAAGGCGTATGTAGACTTGCAGCGCATTGCACGTGAAGTGATCAACCGTATCGGCTATACCAAAAGCGAATATATGTTTGAAGGAAACTCGTGCGGCGTGTTCTCGGCCATTCACGAACAAAGTGCGGACATCAACCGTGGCGTGGAACGCGAGGACCCGATGAACCAGGGGGCGGGCGACCAGGGAATGATGTTTGGTTATGCTACCAATGAAACAGAAAACTATATGCCCCTGTCACTGGACCTGGCACATAAGCTGTTGATGGTACTGGCCGAAATCCGCCGTGAAGGAAAGGTGATGACCTATCTCCGTCCCGATGCCAAGAGTCAGGTCACTATTGAATACGATGACAACGGCAAGCCGGTACGTATTGATACCATTGTGGTTTCTACCCAGCATGACGAGTTCATTGCTCCGGCCGACGACTCCAAAGAGGCGCAGCTGAAGGCCGATGAAGAGATGCTGGCCAAGATCCGTCAGGATGTGATTGAAATCCTGATGCCGCGCGTCATTGCCGAAATTCACAATGAAGAGGTGCTGGCCCTGTTCAATGACCGGATTGTCTATCATGTGAACCCTACCGGCAAGTTCGTTATCGGTGGTCCTCACGGTGATACCGGTTTGACCGGTCGTAAGATCATTGTGGACACATACGGCGGAAAAGGTGCTCATGGCGGTGGTGCTTTCTCGGGAAAAGACCCCAGCAAGGTAGACCGTAGCGCTGCATACGCGGCCCGTCATATTGCCAAGAACCTGGTTGCTGCCGGTGTGGCCGATGAAATGCTGGTGCAGGTATCCTACGCTATCGGGGTGGCCCGTCCCATCAATATCTATGTAAATACGTACGGCCGCAGCAAGGTGAAAATGAGCGATGGTGAGATTGCTAAGAAAATAGACGAACTGTTCGACCTTCGCCCGAAAGCCATTGAAGAGCGCCTGAAACTGCGTAATCCTATTTATGAGGAAACGGCTTCTTACGGCCACATGGGACGTGAGCCGAAGGTGGTGACCAAGACATACGAGTCCATGTATCATGAAACGAAGACAGTGGAAGTGGAACTGTTCACTTGGGAGAAACTGGATTATGTGGACAAGATAAAGGAAGCGTTCGGTTTGTAAAAACCGGTTGGGATCATAAGTGTATACGGGCGAATTTCATTCGCCTCTGCCGTAATGGGTATCATTGACCGGTAGGGGCGGGCGGAATCCGCCCGAAAACATAAAGGTTTATAGGATGAACGATATAAAAAACGTATGTGTATATAGTGCGTCCAGCACAAAGATTGCGAAAGCCTATTTTGATGTGGCGGGAGAATTAGGGCGTCTTCTGGCCGAAAAGAAAATCAATTTGATCAACGGAGCAGGCTGCATCGGTCTGATGGCTGCCACTTCGGATGCCGCACTGGCTGCAGGTGGCACGGTGACAGGCGTAATCCCTCATTTTATGGTGGAGCAGGGCTGGCACCATACAGGGCTGACCCGACTGGTTGAAACGGAAACCATGCACGAGCGCAAGCGCTTGATGGCCGATTTGTCCGATGGCGTGATTGCATTGCCCGGAGGATGCGGCACGTTGGAGGAATTGCTTGAAATCATTACCTGGAAGCAGCTGGGACTCTATCTTAATCCCGTCATCATACTGAATATCAATGGGTTTTATGATTCTTTACTCGACATGCTGCAAAGGGCGGTAGACGAAAACTTTATGCGTAAAGAGCATGGTGCTATCTGGAAAGTAGCCTCTACTGCCGAAGAAGCGATAAATTTACTCTATACAACGCCTGTTTGGAACAAAGAAATCCGTAAATTTGCAGCGATATGAGTGAAACCTGCCATCCCGGAATAGCGTATGTTCTCCAGCTTTATGCGGAGGAGCAGAGTCGTGTTGATGCGGCTTTGACACACAGCGTGTGCCATACATCCAAGGAAGACGGGATGAGAGGAATGACCCTGCCCTATCAGCTGCGTTCGGACTGGATGGTGACCAGTGTGCTGTTTCTTTGTTTTATCCTGGTGTCATACGTGCTGGCACATGGCAAGAAACACCTTGAACAGCAATTTAAGAATTTTGCTTTGTCTAAAGAGCGTGCCAGTTTGTTTGATGATACTACCGCATCCGATGTGCGTTATACATTGGTCTTGATCTTGCAAACCTGTATATTATCCGGCTTTTGTGTGTACGATTATTTCTCAGATCATGACCTGATTCTTTTCCGCACGGTGCCTCATTATTTGCTGTTGAGCATTTACATTGCTTATGTGGTCTTTTTCTTTGTCATCAAGTGGCTTCTTTACAGCTTTATAAATTGGATTTTCTTTAACAAGACGCGCAATATTATCTGGCTGGAATCTTACTTTAATGTTGTAATCGGGGCCGGTTTTTTACTTTTTCCGATTGTACTTTTGATTGTGTATTTTGATCTGTCACCGCAAATTGCTCCTTACTTTATAGGTTTTGTTATAATAATTGCTAAAATTCTGCTATTTTATAAGTGCTTTAGTAACTTTTTCAACAAACTTTATGGTGCTTTCCATTTAATTCTGTACTTTTGTGCCCTTGAAATACTCCCTGATATTGTTCTGTGGAAAGGGATTATCTTAGCGAACAACATTTTGGTTTTAAATTTTTAGTACATTGAAAATAAAAAAAGTCCTCGTATCTCAGCCTAAGCCGACTTCTGAAAAGTCGCCATATTATGATATTGCTGAGAAGTACGGTGTGAAAATTGATTTTCGCCCGTTCATCAAAGTTGAGAGCTTGTCGGCCAAAGAGTTCAGACAGCAAAAAGTCTCTATTCTTGATCATACAGCTGTGATTTTCACATCGCGCCACGCTATCGACCATTTCTTCAGTCTGTGTGCTGAATTGCGTGTTACTGTACCCGAAACAATGAAATATTTCTGTACATCCGAGACCATTGCTTTGTACATTCAGAAATATGTCCAGTATCGTAAGCGTAAAGTGTTCTTCGGTGCGACCGGTAAATTTGCAGATCTGGTGCCTTCTATCGTAAAGCATAATGCTGAGAAGTATCTGGTGCCGATGTCGGATGTGCACAATGATGAGATCAAGACTTTATTGGATAAAAATAAAATTCAGCATACGGAGGTGGTGATGTATCGTACGGTAAGCAATGACTTCACTCCCGAAGAAGAGTTCGATTACGATATGCTGTTGTTCTTCAGCCCTGCAGGAATCAATTCTTTGATGAAGAACTTCCCGGAGTTTGATCAAAAGGAAATTGCGATAGGATGTTTCGGGCCTGCTACCGCTAAAGCGGTGAAGGATGCCGGATTGCGTTTGGATCTGGAAGCTCCTACTGTGGAGGCTCCGTCCATGACTGCGGCGTTGGATATGTTTATCCGTGAGCGCAATAAGGATTAATTTTTTTAGTTTATATCCCAAAACCGGGGGTTTTGTATCAATAAAGTTGTAACTTTGTGATTCGAAACCCTCGGTTTCTTTATTTTAATAAAAGGAAGAAGATTATGGCAGAATATACACTCGGTAAAAAAGAGCGTCTGAACAGTAAGACATTGATTGAGCGCCTCTTTTCAGGTGGAAGCAAGTCTTTCCCAGCTTTTCCGCTGCGTGTGGTATATATGCCGGTTGAATCTGCGGAAGAAGATGCGGCGGCGGTCTCTATGCTGATCAGTGTGCCCAAGAAACGGTTCAAGCGTGCCGTGAAGCGTAATTTGGTGAAACGACAGGTACGCGAGGCTTACCGGAAGAACAAGCATCTGTTGCTGGATGCGCTGGCCTCCCGGAACAAAAGACTGGTGATCGCCTTTATTTGGCTGGACAACCAGGTCCACTCTTCTGCCGAGGTGGAGGAGAAGGTGAAGAAGTTACTGTTTCATATAACGGAAAGACTGGAATGAAAAAGCTACTCTCCTGTTTGTTGCTGCTGCCCGTTTATTTTTATCGGGGATATATCTCTCCGATGACTCCTCCTTCCTGCCGCTTTGTACCTACTTGTTCGGAATATGCCATCGAGGCTATCAAAAAACATGGCCCTTTCAAGGGATTGTATCTGGCTGTCCGCCGGATATTGCGTTGCCATCCGTGGGGCGGGTCGGGTTATGATCCGGTTCCGTAAAATCCGTTGTCCTTATGTTGCTGGATATCCATACACATCGCCGGACTGCTGTGCCGGGAGAGTACATTCTCAATATAGAGCCTGCACGGTTTGATCCTGCGGAAGGGGGCTATTATTCTGTGGGCATTCACCCGTGGAAAGTTCCGGAAGCCGCTCCGGAAGATTGGGAAAAGTTGGAAAGGGCGGCTGGTCATCCCTCTGTTTTGGCAATAGGGGAGGCGGGGCTGGACAAATTGGCTTCGGCTGATATCCTGTTGCAGAAAGAGGTGTTTGTCCGGCAGGTTTTATTGAGCGAGTCGGTAGGAAAACCGTTGGTGATTCATTGTGTGAAGGCGTTTAATGAATTGATAGAACTGAAAAAGAAGTATCGTCCGCGGATGCCCTGGGTGGTACACGGTTTCCGTAATAATCTGCATATTGCCTGCCGGCTGATGCAGGAAGATATTTATTTTTCGTTGGGAGGAAAGTATCAGCCTGATGTGTTGCGGTACGTGCCTTTAGAGCGTTTGCTGGCTGAAACGGATGAGAGTACGCAGGATATCCGTACGATAATCGGAGGAATGGCGGAGACGAAAGGTGTGGAAGTTTCCTTTCTGTGCGATAGGATAGATGAAAATGCACGGAAAATCTTTTTTCAGCGATAAGAGTTGTTTCTTCAGATAAAGAGTCGTACTTTTGTGGCATTCAAAGTATAAATCAAACATTTAAATAGATAATCATTCGATGAATTTTGTAGAAGAATTAACATGGCGTGGAATGGTGCATACAATGATGCCGGGCACCGAGGAGTTATTGGCGAAAGAACAAGTGACAGCTTATCTGGGTATTGACCCTACGGCTGATTCTCTGCATATCGGCCACTTGTGTGGTGTGATGATGTTGCGTCATTTCCAGCGTTGCGGCCACAAGCCATTGGCATTGGTGGGTGGCGCGACCGGTATGATCGGTGACCCCTCCGGCAAATCGCAGGAACGTAACCTGTTGACAGAGGAGACATTGCGTCACAATGTGGCTTGCATCAAGAAGCAACTGGCTAAATTTCTTGACTTTGAGAGCGATGCTCCCAACAAAGCCGAACTGGTGAACAATTATGACTGGATGAAGGAATTTACTTTCCTTGATTTCGCCCGTGAGATAGGCAAGCACATCACTGTGAACTATATGATGGCTAAGGATTCTGTACAGAAACGTCTGAACGGTGAGGCACGTGACGGTTTGTCATTCACAGAATTTACTTACCAGTTGTTGCAGGGATACGATTTCTTGCACCTTTATGAAACGAAGGGCTGCAAACTTCAGATGGGAGGTTCAGACCAATGGGGTAATATTACCACCGGTGCCGAGTTGATCCGCCGTACCAATGGCGGTGAAGTGTTTGCACTGACTTGTCCGTTGATCACAAAGGCCGATGGTGGTAAGTTCGGCAAGACTGAATCAGGCAATATCTGGTTGGATCCCCGTTATACTTCTCCTTACAAGTTCTATCAGTTCTGGCTGAATGTAAGCGACGAGGATGCCGCACGCTATATCAAGATTTTCACTTCACTGAGTCAGGAAGAAGTGGAAGCGTTGACCGCAGAACATGCCGAGGCTCCGCACTTGCGTGTATTGCAGAAGCGTCTGGCTAAGGAAGTGACCGTTATGGTTCATTCGGAAGAAGATTACAATGCTGCTGTTGAGGCATCGGGCATCCTGTTTGGTAACGCCACTTCCGAGGCATTGAAAAAACTGGACGAAGATACGTTGCTGGCAGTGTTCGAAGGTGTTCCTCAGTTTGAGGTGTCACGCGATGCATTGGCCGAAGGTGTGAAGGCTGTAGATCTGTTTGTTGATAACGCCGCAGTTTTCGCTTCTAAAGGCGAAATGCGCAAGCTGGTACAGGGTGGTGGCGTTTCGTTGAACAAGGAGAAATTAAGTGCCTTTGACCAGGTGATTACCACTGCCGACCTGCTGGACGAGAAATACCTGCTGGTTCAGCGCGGAAAGAAGAATTATTATCTGGTGATTGCCAAATAAGCGGATAATCATCACGAAATAAAAGAGGGAAAAAGCCCGGAGAGGAGCGGAGATGCTCTTTTCCGGGCTTTTTCTGTTGAAATATAGCGGGATTTGGAAGAATATTTCGGAAAATATACATTATCTTTGCTCTTATAACGGACACAAGAAACAAACAACATGAAAACATTTGTTCATATCGTGGTCTACACCCTTCTCTTATCGGGGTTTTATAGTTGTAACGGGGATGTATTTGTCGATGACATCCGTCCGTCGGTCTCTGAGCTGGCTTTGGATGGAAACGGAGATTCTGCAGTTGTTCATTTCGCATCTTCCAGTTGGGACAGGCTGACATTGAGGACAGGCTTGGATTTGCCATACACCTATAAAGTGTATGATGCTGATGGAAATCTGATGCAGGAAGTGCAATATCCGGAACTGGTGGGAATGGGCAGGATTGAGTGCAAGGATTGGGTTGACTTTACCGTGGAACGCATCACCCCGCAGGATGTGAAAATAACAGCGAGAGAGAATGTGCTGGACTTTCCGCTCCATCTTGTGGTGGAAGCAAGCAATGAATACGAATACCAGACTGTGAATGTTGATATCCACCCATCCGAAAGGTATGTGCTGGAGCGGATCACTTATTCGCTGGATGCCTTTTCTTATGAAGAGCAGATGAGGGAAAAAAGTCGTTCTGTGACCTATAATGCAGGAAGCGGTGCATTGTCCTATACGATTTTCCCTTACTTGAATGAATATTATAAGGTGGAGTTTGTCAGTGACAATCCGTTAGCTTTCAAATTATTAGGGCAGGAGAATTTACTTGTGGAGGTGCCGGTGATAAAGGACGGTTGTTTGGTGATGGATGGTTTACAGGCAGTGTATGCCGCCAGTCGGCAGGATTTGCCGTTGCCTTCTTCGCTTTCCGATACGATTTCTGTCAAGGTGGTTGTCCCGCCTTATACATCCATGCGGGATACTTTGCTGCTGGAGTATGATTGGTTTGAGACGGAATATATCCTTCATGTTGTCCAGCCCCGGAATGGGAAACGGCGGTCTGTCAATGGACTGCTGCAAGGCAGGATGCCCAAAGGGTATTTTATAAAACGTGAAATAATCCATGAATAAGAGTCTGGAAATGAATGGAGTTGTGCGCATTATCTGTCTGCTGGCATTTTTGACAGTATCCGGCGGAGCGGCAGCCCAGACCGTTTTCCGGTCTGCCGGACAGGAGAATGACAGTATCCGTCATGGACTGGTTCATAAAATAGGTTTCGAGATCCGTCCGGGTTGTGTCGCTCCCACAAACAGCTTTCTTGAAGGCGATAATGAAAGGCGGAAGAGGATCGACAGATCGCTTTCCGTGCATCTGAAATATGCGTTCCAGTTTGGTGAGGATTCTTATCTGAGGCGTCTGTATCCGCATGCTTATCAGGGTATCGGCGTTTCGTACAGTACTTTCTTCGCTTCCTCTGAACTGGGGGATCCGGTGACGGTCTATGCTTTCCAGGGTTCACGCCTGGCGGCGCTTTCCTCTCGTTTGTCGTTGGACTATGAATGGAACTTCGGCGCTTCTTTCGGCTGGCAGAAATACAATTCGTACTCCAATCCTCAGAATGAGGTGATAGGGTCTGAAATCAATGCTTACATCAACTTGGGTTTCATGCTTAACTGGCAGTTCCACCCGCAATGGAACTTGACGGGCGGGGTGGATTTCACTCATTATTCTAACGGTAACACGCATTATCCGAATGGGGGGCTCAATCCCGTAGGAGCAAGAGTCGGCGTGGTGCATACTTTCGGAACGGAGCCGGCCGTGGCTGCATCTATCCGGCCGCTTGCCATCAAGCCCCATGTCAGTTATGATCTGGTGATATATGGAGCTACGCGAAAGAAAGGCTTTGCTACGGAGTATGAAACCTGTCTGGTGCCCGGTTCCTTCGGAGTGCTTGGTCTGAACTTTGCTCCGATGTATAATTTCAACAAGTATTTCAGGGCAGGTGTCTCTGTGGATGCACAGTATGACGAGAGTGCGAACATCAAGGAGTATAAAGTCTATGAAAGTAACGGTGGGGATATGAAATTCCATCGTCCTCCTTTCAGTGAACAGTTTGCCGTGGGGATGTCTGCACGTGCAGAACTGGTTCTTCCCATTTTTTCCATCAATGTGGGCATTGGCCGGAATGTCATCTGTAAGGGCGATGATACGACGGGGTTTTATCAGGTGCTGGCACTCAAGACTTCTGTTACGCGTAATTTGTTCCTGCATGTAGGTTATCAGTTGAGCAAATTTAAAGACCCCAACAATTTGATGCTGGGCTTTGGTTACAGGTTTCACAATAAACGCTAGGGGGGATTTCTATTGTTTCTGCAAGGTGCGTTTTAAGCGATACTTACAGTCAAGCCACTTGGCTCGGAGACTGGTTGCTTTTTGGAGGTTCATCAGCCTGTATCGTATGCTTATGGTTGGATATTGAAATTGTATTTCAATGAGAATAGCATATATCCGGGTATTTGCTGAATGTGATATTCATAAAAACTGTCTGTGGTCACATTTCGCATATAATCTTTTCTTTGTTTTAGTATGTCCGCCCAATAAAAAGACAATTCGGCAGACTTGTTCTTGAATAATAGAAGTGTAATTCCAAAATTCCATAATATTTCGGAATTGTAGTTTTGGTCAATAACTGTACCATTACGGTATGTATAGCTGAAGTCGCTGTTTATCTGGAAATTCTTGAATAAATCGGCATGACCGGTTATTCCTACTTTATAATCGCGTGAGAAAACATTTGTTTGTTGCAATGAATTTTGTGATTGCTTGAAGAAATATTCTCCTGTCAGTTCAATGCTTCCCCAATCGGGGCGGTAAGCGGTCTGGAATTTGTTCACTATGCCAAATTCCCGCGTTTTGCTGCGGTCTGCTCCCGTCTTATCCTTGCTTCCGATAAATGATATCCGATTATTGTAGCTGATATTTTCATTTATATTGAAACTGAAATCACCGGTTGTCTTATTCCATTGTAGGGTAGAGGTCAAGCTGTTGTTTCCGTTTATGTTAATGGGATATGTTTCTCGATATCCAGTTTGAGGATTGTATGTAATTTTTTGTGTTATATCATTTGAGATGAATTTATAATCAGTATAAAGGGACAGGCCGGTTATTCTCATACTAATTGCTATGGAATGTATGAATTTTCTTTTCAGATTCGGATTCCCTTGTATTACATAAAGCGGATTGTTTGTATTTCTAACTGGTAATAGAATGGATAAAGGGGGTTGGGCTGTATTTCCGTCATAAAAAACGGTGAAGGCAAAATCCTTTTTTGAACGCCATCCGACAGATAAGGATGATTTTATATCTGATGAATAGATGGTGGTGTCTGTTCTCGTCTCACCTGTTTTTTGCTTTATATTGCGTTGTAGGGGTGAGTAAGTTAATTGGGCATACATTCTCCATCGTTGGGTCTGATATGACAAATTGAATTCTATCTTGTGCGTATTGGTTTTGCTATGACTGTTATTGCTTAAACTGTCCACATATCCTTTTTGATAATCGGCGGGCAGCTTGTTTATATCGAATGATGGATCATCAAAATACATCAAGTCATATATATTTCGCATTGTTTGTTCTTTCTTGAAATGATAGTCATAAGCGTACTTTAAGATAAAGTCCTTCTTGACGGTTTGGATAAGGTTGATGCTTGCGTTCATTTCGGTATTGTCACCGGGTGATAAAGTATATTGATTGCTATCAGACAGAGAGTCGTTGGCGTTCTGATAATAATGGATGGCAGATTGTGACAGATTCTTGTTTTTGTTTTGTCTTTGAATATACTGGATAGAAGCATTTGCTTTCCATCTTTTATCTATATCTTGTTTCCATATACTTAACCATTGGTATTCTTTATTCCAACTTTTATTTCTGGATTCGTAGCGGTTAGAATTTACTTTGTATCTGTCAGGAATAGTATTCCAATCCGTTTGGATGGAGTCTGTAAAGTGGTTCAGTATTAAGTTCTCATCTTCACTGTTGTTGTCTGTCCGATTATTGGTATATCCAAAATCTATAACTAAAGATGTTTTTGTATTAGGTTTCCATCCTACATAGAAGCTGGAATTTAAGGCTTGGTTGTTGTTCTCGTTGAAAGTGGTGGAGAAGGAATATAAATTTCCTTTCGGTAAATATTCTTCTCTGTATATGTTTGATAAAGAGTTGTTTGTATTCTTTGTGTAGTGTATGTTTCCTGACATATCAAACTTTCCGCCCATGTTCTTGTAGAAATTTAAACCTAAAGAGTTTGCCATATTCTTGCCGTACAAGGTATTCAGTTCCTTGTTCGATCTGTTTAGGATGAGAGATATATTGTCTCCGTCTTTTTCAAAATAGTTGCTTTGTCCCTCCAGACTTTGTTTTTTCCGTGTTCCGTAGCCTGCCATGACAGAATTTAGGAATGAACCGTTAAATTCTTCTTTTGTCTGTAAATCCAAAATGTAATATGGGGTGTTTTGATTCAGTTTCTTGCTATCTTCTTTATTGTATATTCTTATTTTACTTATAAATTTTGCTGGTAAGTTGTCTAGGGCCACTTTTGTGTCTCTGTTAAAAAAAGGTTTTCCGTTCAGTTCTATTGCTTGGATTGCTTTACCATTGTATGATAATTTTCCACTTCTCTCATCATAGTTTATGCCGGGAATTCTTTTTATCAGTTCATGTAAGTAAGCGTTTTGTGGTGTTTTAAAGGCTGTTGCATTGATAATTGTGGTATCTTGTTTTTCTTGAATATCAGGTTGTTTTGCGGTGATTACGATTTCATTTAATATGATTCCATTATTATCAAGAAAAATGGTGTCTATTGCACTGCTTTTTATTTGTTCTGTGGTATGATATTGAGGAGGCATGCCTGTATAGGATGCCTTTAAGAGGTATAAAGAGTTTTTTAATCGGGTATATGTTATTTTGAAAGCTCCTTGTTCATTGGTTGCCGTTCCTGCTATGAAGAGTGAGTCCGGCAGTTGTAATATGGATATGGTGGAATAGGGTAAAGGTAATTTCCCGCCATCCTTTTCGATGGTGAAAATATGTCCTGAAATGGTGCTTCTGCTATTTTGGGCATATATGGGGACATTGGCTAAATAGATGATGAGTATTACTATTAGGATACGCATGTTTTGACCCTTGTATAAATATGAGTTACGAAGAAGAATCATTTAACAGGAGACTAATGGTATTTTATGTCTTTTTTATATACTGATTGAAATATATACTTGCTGCTATATCAATTGCTCAGCTATATATTCTTGAAAGGATATTCTAGTAGGGATTATTATACCAAGTTTCTGTCTAAGCCTATGACGCTTAGTTCTAACCGAAGCTAGATTGATGTTTAGTAGCTTGGCTTCTGCATTGGTATCAAAACCAAACATACAAAAGCAACAATACTGCCATTCTTGTTCAGATAGCGTATCACATAAATCTAATATATACGAATGTAAGTTCGGATATATGCCAGTTATTTCTTTTATAATTTGTCCCCACTGTTTTTCTGTGATAAGAGTTTTATTAACTCTTGGTATATGTTGGTTGGCTAGGTGTACTAGCTCTTTATATAAAGCTGAATCTGCAATCATCTTATTTTGCAGATTTTTGTAATTGGATATAATATGGGTGATTTCATTCTTCATTTGGTTATAGTTCTCATTTTTTTCTTTTAAGCTAGATAGTTTTATCTTTTTTTTCTCTAAATCAAGGGACAGATGTAATAATTGATTCCTGACTTCACTTAGTTCATCTTGTTGCTTTTGTATTTTATCTTTAACTTGTTTTCGATATAGCATGTTTGCTATTACTATGGATAAAATGCCTGCAATGCAAATTGATAGTATTATAATGTACTTCTGTTGATTAATTGTTAACTCATTAATCTTTTCTCGTTTTTTAAGATCGTTATATTTTTCTTCAATATTAAGTATTCGGGATTGATTTTTTGCATTTACTATCGAATCGATAAGGAAAACGTATTCTTCAAGGTTGTCAAGTGCTTTCTCATACTGTTTTTCTTTTCTGTAGATAAAGCTATGGAATCGTTTGATGCCGTAAATATATTTAGGGTTATTTTCTGGTATATTTTTTAATAACTCTTTTGCTTTGTCTAAAGAATCAGTTTCTATATATATGTTAATTAATCCCATGTAGTTAGGTATCTTGTTGGTTCCTAGGGCTATAGCTTTATAGTAATAACTTTTAGCTTTTTCATATTCTTGTTGTAATCTATAGATGCCACCTATGGTATTGATAATAGATGCTTGAGCATTTTTATGATTTACATTAATGGCTATGGAATCGGCAGTATGCAAAATGGCTAATGCTTGGGTTAGTGAATCAGTTCGGGCATATTCACGTCCAATATCTCTTAGTGCACATGCATAACTTTTATTGTTATTTGCAGTCTTGAAATATATTGCGGCGATTTTAAATTTCTTAATAGCTTGTTCCCGCATCCCTTTTTCTTCATATAATGTACCCATATAGCTACTGATATATCCAGCAGCATTATCTAAATGATTGTTTGATGCTATTTCCAAAGCTTCGGTATAGGTTGACATGGCACTATCGTAATCGCCATCTTCTGCATAAGCTCTTCCAAGATAAAGTTGCATTTGGACTTGGTCTTCTATTGTACCATGTGATGAATACCATTTGTATGCATGTTCGAATAGGTAGGTAGGCGGCAACGAAGTGTATATTTTGTCTGTGACTTTTCCAGATAGCATACACCAATGGGCAAGATCTTTTCTACTCAGTTCGTCTGGTGATGAAATTTTAGTTAAAATGGCTAATGCACTGTCAGCGTTAATATTGACCATTTTTTCAGCTTTATGTAGAAGCTTATGGTTGATTGGTTGTCGTTTACTACATCCTATTAATAAGAATATTATAATAAGAACGATAATATTTTTCATGAAAGTTATTTTAAATTCCGACTATTTGTTAAGCGATATAAAAGTACAACAGTTAGAGATGATATGCGAGTCTATACAATAAATAGTTTCTTTTAATTCTCTAATTTTTTAGATTGTCTAATGTTACAATGGAAAGACCTCGCATACTATATTCATTCGTTCTTTTATAAAATGAGAGAATTGAAAAGAATGCTTATTTTCACATTGCAGGAATTTTTATATTGATAACCTATTTGATAACCGGTATAGTGCATCCCGACAGTTAGCCATTCATTCAGTTGGTAGTCGTATCCGATTGTAGCTGATATAGCATAGCTGGTAGATGTTTTTTTTGTCATTTCTGTTGTGTCTGAATCTATGTTGGCAAGGTGGGTCTTTTTCTCTTCCGAATTGCCTAGTCCTATTGTACTTTGTATATATGCTTTATGCTTCTCTTTTTGTATAAGGTCGCCTCCTAAGCCAAATCCTATCATATAATCTTTTGCTGTATTTTTTAGATTATGGTTATATAGTCTGTCATTTTTCATGTATCGTAAAAGTTTCTTTCCATTGTTTATACCTGCATGGAAATTGGCAATGATAAATATTCGTTTGTGTGTGTAATACTTAAATTCTGTTCCTATATTATAACCGCTTTCTTTTATTAAATTGGGGAAATTTTCGTATCCACCCAATATTGCAAATTGACTGTTCCCTTTTTGTGCGAATATTAGTGAGGTGTATAAAAGCGTAAATACTATTAGAATTAATTTTTTCATGTCTCTTGCTAGTTTATATGTTGTGTTATAATAAATATTTTCTTTTTGACTTTGCAAAGTTACGACTATAATTGTATAGTATCTTTTGAAATCCTTCTTTTGGTGTATACAAAGGGTAATTGATAATCAGCGTGTTATGCCTTTATATATATACACTAGGAAATATTTGCCTTGATTATGACCTATTGGGGGGGAGGGATTAAAATAAAAATGTTTCTGTAATGCCCGGCATTAACCTGCATTACAGAAACATGATATATTATTTAATGGTTTAAAATTTATTTTCCGTCTATCTCTCTCAGCAATTCATCCACTGCCGCTTTCAGCTGTGTGTCTTCCCCTTTCACCACTGTTTCCGGTGCATTGGCAACCTTGATATCCGGTTCCAATTGTGAGTTTTCCAAGTAACTTCCATCCGGCAGGCGATAGCCGATAACGGGGATACCGAATACCAGTGTCGGATCCTGCAATGTTTCCCAAGATACGCTGGTCATGGTTCCCGGTACAGGCATACCTACCAGTTTGCCCAGTTTCTGATGGCTATACACCCACGGAGTGCCGTGTGCATTGCTATAGTTGGCCTCGCATTGTACCATGATACTCGGTTTGTTCCAACGGCGGCTGGGCATATCGCAAGCCTCGCGTCCGCGAACTACCTGTGTGAAGTATTTCTTTCCGCTGAACAGGATTTCGATATCTTCGTGCAGGCGTCCGCCGCCATTAAAGCGGGTGTCGATGACAATACCTTCACGGTTGTTGTACTTACCCAGAATATCCGAATAAACGGAACGGAAGCTGTCATCTCCCATGGATTCAATGTGCACATATCCCAAACGGCCGTTCGACCATTTATCCACGTCGGCAGCCCGTTGCTTTACCCAGCGTGCATAGAGCAGACCGCTCATCACACCATTGCTGACAGGAACAACCACTTCCTCCCAACGTTCTTTGGTTTGCGGGTTATAAAGTGAAACCAATGTTTTCTTTCCGGCTTTGCCGTTCAGCAGAACAGAGTAGTCATTTTCGGGAGTGATTTCCTGACCGTCGATTTTTTCAATGATGTCTCCGGCTTTTACTTTGGAGCGGGCATGGCCGAAGGGGCCTTTTTCCACTACTTCAGAAACCAGCAGACCTTTGCCGGTATAGTTCCAGTCGTACAACAAGCCTAAGGTGGCGGTGGCGTCTCCTTTCAGGCGCGGACGGAAACGTCCTCCCGTATGCGACACATTCAGTTCGCCCAGATATTCGCTCAGTAATTCCGCAAAGTCATAGTTGTTGTCTATGTGTGGTAGGAATTTGCGGTAAGCTGCGGTCATGGCATCCCAGTCCACTCCGTGCATGTTCAGATTATAGAAGCGTTTCTGCTCTTGTTTATAGACGTGGTTGAACATATAGTCGCGTTCGGCTGCTAGGTCCATCTTTACGTTGGCTTGATAGCTGACGGGCTTTAAACTTTCAGAGTCGGTACTCATTTTCTGCATGCTGCTGCCACCTAACAGGAACAGGTTCTTTCCGTCCTTGTCCATCTCCATGTTGGCCCATCCGGCATCCATCTTATGGAGTAGCTTCGTGTCTTTCTTGCGCAGGTTCATTTTCCACAAGTCATATCCGCCTTCGAAGGCAGAGAAATAATATAAGGTCTCGCCGTTCTTTGTGATAATGGCGCTTCCCAAATCGGAAGAGTTAGGGGTGAGGCGGACGATGCGGTCTTCTATGTTGTCCAACTCCACTACGATATCCTTTGTTTTTTCCTCTTTCTTCTCTTCGGACTTGTCTTTGTTATCCCCTTTCTTTTTATCGTTTTTCTTGGTTTCGGTGATACTCTTTTGTTCCTTTTCCAGTTCCTTCTGCAATTCGTAATCTTCTTTGCTCAGGCGGAATTTATCATACGCGTCCTGATTCATAAATACCAGCATCACATCGTTCAGTGAGCCCCATGAGGCGTGGGCGCGCATACCATAACGCTCGGTGATGAACAAAATGGCATTACCGTCCAGTACCCAGCGGGGAGAGCCGCTGGTATAGCCGCTGTTGGTCAGATTAATCACCTTTCCTCCCTGTGCGCTTACCATACCTATATCGGAATAAGGATCATGCCGGTTCCCGATAAACTCCAAGGTAAACCACTTCCCGTCGGGCGACCATGAATAGTCAAATCCGCCGCCAGTGCTGAACCAGGTGGAACCGTCAGTGACCTGACGCACTTTTTGGGTTTCCAGGTTGAGAACCATTAACCGGTTGCGGTCTTCTATAAAGGCAAGTTCCTTGCCATCCGGTGAGAATTGCGGATAGGTACGTTCTATTTTGTCCGAAGGCAGGAGCACTTCTTCTTCAATCGTGGTGGCATTGGGAAAGTTGGCCTCTTCCTTGCGCGCTATCTTGGCCATGCAGAGTTCCCAGTTTCCATTGCGCTCACTGGCGTATGCCAAGGTGCGGTTGTCTGGTGAGAAGGTAACTCCCGCTTCACGGGCAGGGGTATGGGTGATTTGTTTGGTGGTGCTATAGTCGGTGGAAGTGACGAATACCTCACCTCGTACAATGAAAGCGACTTGTTTGCCGTCCGGTGATACGGTGGCCGAGGTCGCTCCGCTGCTGAAGCTCAGATCCGCTATGGCATGCTGGTCGTCACGGGTGATATCAATTTTGACTTTCTGTGGTTTGCTTCCTTGTTTTTGGGTGTATATTTCTCCATCATACGTATAGCAAAGGGTGCCGTTGCTGCCCATTGACAGGAAACGGACCGGATGGGTCTTGAAACCGGTGACTGCTTTTAATGATTGGGGAGCGTCTAGCGGGAAGGAATAGACGTTGAATGTACTGCCATTCCGTTCGCTCAGAAAGTAAACGGTTTGTCCGTCGGGGGCAAATACAGGGTTACGGTCTTCTCCCGCATGGTTGGTCAGGTTGGTATGTTTGCCATTCTCTGAATTGTATAACCATACGTCACGGGTGATGGACGAGGTGTGATGCTTGCGCCATTCGTCTTCAAAACCTTTGCGGTCTTGGTATAAGAATGTTTTTCCGGACGGGTCGAAGCAGACCATTTCTGCGGGAGTGCCTAGTACCTGTTCGGTGCGTCCTCCGTTTACAGGGACTTTGTATAGTTCTGTCATGGCCGAGGTTGGGAACAAGGCGCTTCCGGCAGGGTCTTGGATGGAAGCGGAGAACAGGATGTAGTTGCCGTCGGTAGTGAAAGCTGAGGGTATCTCGGATGCCGAATGGGTGGTGAGACGCCGGGCTGCTCCACCGCCGGCAGGCATGACGAACAAGTCGAAATTGCCGTTGCGGTCACTGGCAAAGGCAATTTGTTTGCTGTCCGGTGACCAGACGGGGCTGCATTCGTATGAGGTTTGTGTGGTGAGCTGGGTGGCAGTTCCTCCGTTGGCGGGTACTTTATAGATATCTCCTTTATAACAAAATGCGATTTCTGTTCCGTCGGGAGAGATTTGCACATCACGCAACCATAAAGGGGTGGCTGCATAACTACTTGCTGCAACAAAGCTTAAAGCAAGGCAAGTTAGAAGTTTTTTCATGTCTTTATGTCTTTTAGTTTGTACGCAAAGTTAAGCATTTGCACTTTATTGCAAAAAAAAGTGCGAAAATATTTGGACTATATTGCTGGAAAAACGTATCTTTGCACCGCTTTCCAAGGAAAGCATGTAATGATTGGACTATGGTGTAATGGTAGCACAACAGGTTTTGGTTCTGTTTGTCCAAGTTCGAATCTTGGTAGTCCAACAATTTCCAACCTGAATGAAACAAAAGCCCGTCAAACATGCAGTTGACGGGCTTTTTACTATTCTGGAAAAGACCTCCACGAAAAGAACCGGCATTAATTCGGGGGGTAATCGGAGAACTAGTCCTGTATAAGAGTACTTTAACAAAAGTATAAGTGCTCAAAAGATCGTTTTCATGAAGATTAGAACCCGCTTTTCTTATATCTCCTGTCTCTATCGTTTGATTCATATTCGTTTATTTCTTCCCTATTTAAAGAATGCGGTGTCTGTTTATATTGAAGTGAAAATAAGCATGAACAAGGTGCTGGATACCGGGGGAAGAGAATAGGTAAAAATGGTTACAAAATTTGTATATCTCTTACCAAGAGAT
>Ga0129316_1000091_pt1 | contig 72848 bp, 58 predicted proteins | sample Cm1ome_2_FD_94429 | JGI IMG/M metagenome (GOLD analysis project Ga0129316, IMG submission 94429) | Eastern black-and-white colobus group fecal microbial communities from Wisconsin, USA - Cm1022B metagenome | ecosystem: Host-associated > Mammals > Digestive system > Large intestine > Fecal...
AGTCAGACTGTAAGTTTAGAATGGTTTTCACAAAAATATTCTAACAATAAACGGGCCTTTCGGGGTCCGTTTTTTGTTGCAAAAATGAAAGGAGCTGTCTCGCTACTTTTGAGACAGCCCCTTATCGTTGGACGCTTCTTTCTATTTTGTCGTAAATTTGTCGTAAGTTGTGTTTTCTTAGAAGTTGGAATTCCTCGAAGTCCTTGAAATTACTGACTTCATACGACATGTATAAAAGTGTGGTCGAGGTGACAGGATTCGAACCTGCGGCCCCATGCTCCCAAAGCACGTACGCTACCAACTGCGCTACACCTCGATGTAATTGCTTATGAATTGTACCATAGCGTAAAAAACTGCGCCAGAAATATATCCGGCGCAGTCTTTGTGTTTAGTTTCTTAAGTAATTGTCAGTTCGCTGCACTCCAGCCGACACCGTAGAGGTAGTTCTCCGTGCCGATGTCATCTTCAGAAGTGTAGTAGGGCATGGGGAGTGTTCCCGTCATAGGCACGTTGCCGACGAGAATGTCTGCAATGCCGTTGCCGCCTTCGGAACCGGGCAGATAGCAGAAGTAGCAGGAATCCCATTCGTCGATGTAATCTTCTACGATCAGGTTACGACCTGCGACTACGAGTGTAACGATGGGAAGATCGAGATCTGCCGCATCATTGATAGCCTGCTCGTTGCCGTCGAGAGTCTGTGAACCGTCCGTAATGGAAAGAGAAGCCGTATCACCGTTCCACTCGGCATACGGGTATTCACCGACGCAGAGGATAACGAGATCGCAGGATTCGGCCATGTCGGGATCTGTAACTACTTCGAAGCCGATCTCATCTGCTGCAGCCTCGAGACCGTCAAGAATGGTTACGCCTTCGGGAACTGCACGGTAGCCCAATTCGCTGTCCGCAGCGCCTTCCCAGCCGTATGTCCAGCCGCCGCACAGAACGCCTGTATCGTCTGCTGCAGGACCCATAACGAGCACTCTCATACCGGGCTCGATAGTGGCGTAGTCACCGAGCTTCATCGGGACGATGGACTCGGCAGCGAGAAGCCTTCAACCTCATGTGAACGGTCGGAGTTGAACTCGTATGTTGTGTCAAAGTTCTCGATGTAAGGATCGTCGAACAGACCGACATCGATCTTGACCTGAATGATCCTTCTTACGGCATCATCGACTCTCTCTTCGGAGATGTCTCCGTTCTCAACTGCTTCCACGATGCACTGACGTGCCTGCTCGTAGTTCCCTGCTTCCATGAGCATATCGATACCGGCGTTGACCGCGAGACAGACATTCTCGTACAGATTGGAACCCGAGCACTTCTCGATGGAATCCCAGTCGGAGATGATGAAGCCTTCGAAGCCGAAGTCATTCTTAAGGATCTGAATGTATTCTGCATTCTCGTGCATCTTCGTGCCCCACAGGGAAGTGTGGGAAATCATGATGGTCTGTGCACCGATCTCGATCATGTGCTGATAAACTGCAAGGCACTCATCGATCTGCTCCTGTGTAGGCTGTGAGTCGCCTCTGTCGATAAGACGGTTGATGCCTTCGGAATTCTCACCCGTGCCGTATACGACGTATCCCTCTGCAAAAAAGTGCTTGGGGCATACGATAACGCCCTCGGACAACTGACCTGTTATGAAGGCTGTTGCCATAGAGTCGCACAGGTCGAACTCTGATGAGTAGCACTCATAAGTTCTTCCCCAGCGGGGATCGATACAGTTGTTTACAACAGGAGCGAAATTAAAGATCTGCGCCGCGTGGATCATTTCGCTTCCTACGATGGCTCCGTACTCTTCCGTAAGCTCGGGGTCGTTTGCCGCACCGATGTTGATGTTGTGAGGGAAGATGACGCATCCACTCGTGAAGTTGACGCCGTGTACGCTGTCCTGTCCGTAAAGCATCGGGATGCCTGCATCAGAAGCGAGAGCCGCATCCTGGTAAGCGTCGGTAATGTCTCTCCAACTGCTTACGGAAAGCTCGGGGAACATTCCGTAGTGGCTTAATACGGAGCCGTAACCGAATTCTTCCATGTCATCGTAATCGAGGTTATAGAGCGCGCCCTGAACCATCTGAGCAGCCTTCTGCTCGAGAGTCAGAGTCGCGACGATCTGTTCTGCCGTAAGTCCTGTGTAGTCGGTGATGTCAGCCTCATAAACAGTCTCCGGGGCAGTCTGAACCGCTTCTGATTCCGCGGAAGTCTCGGTTAACTGTTCTTCAGATTCTGCTGTTGTCTCGACCGTGGACAAGTTGCTGCAGGCATTTGTCATGAGCATAACCGCCAACAGCCAAGCTGTAATCTTAATCTTTTTCATATTGTTTACCTCGTCGTTTGATTGGACAATGTATATTATAATAGATAGCGGTTTAATTGGTAGAAGTATTATCCGGGGGGTATATGGGAAAGAAATCAGTAAGAGAGATGAGTGTGGCTGAAAGACGGAGCAAATCTCTTGAGGCCAAGACCATCAGAGGTCTTATCACCATAAGTATTCTCCTTGGAATTGCACTTCTTGCTACCGGACTGGGTTTGTATACCTATTCTATTGGCAGGCAATATATCAGAGATGCACATTATCTCTCACACATAGCCGCATCTTCCGCTTCTCACGGAACTGATATTCTTGGGATGTCTGACGCTGTCATGGCAAGATACAGGAGTCTTACCGACGAGCAGATAAATATGATCGGCACCGATGAATACCGGGCTCTCTTTGCGGACTGTCAGCAGGATTATGACTACCGTATGCTGGTAAATATTCTCGCTCAGTACATCACTTTCGATGAGGTTTCTGATGTCTATATCGCCATGTATGATGAGCAGACCTGCAGGATGGTCTATATCGTTGATCCCGATCCGGAGGGAACACTCTATCCCGGCGAGTGGGAAGATGTTAACTATGATGGAATGGAGAAGTTCTTAAATTACAGCGGTGACGGCATTCTCTATGATATCGACTATACCGATAAATACGGCTGGATGTGTACCGTTGGCACTCCGCTTCTTGATGACGACGGCAGGATAGTTGCTTTTGTGCTTGTCGATCTTACAATAGATGAACTGTGGTCCGGTATGCGCACTTATGTTATGCAGATAACCCTTATGCTCCTTCTTATCGTTCTGGTGCTGATGCTTGTTACTGTGCGTAATATCGAGAGACATCTTGTGCGCCCGATCAACCAGATTGCAGATGCTGCCCAGGCTTATGTCGATGACAGGAAAGCAGGCAAGAGGGGCGGACAGCACTTCTCCAAACTCGATATACATACCGGAGATGAGATCGAGAACTTAAGCCTTACGATGGCTGAGATGGAAGGCGAGATGGCCGACTTTATTCAGGACCTCGCGTCTGTTACCGCAGAGAAGGAGCGTATCAGCACAGAACTTTCCGTTGCTACGAGAATACAGGCTGCGATGCTTCCGCATATCTTCCCGGCGTTCCCCGACAGGCCCGAGTTCGATGTATATGCGACTATGGACCCGGCGAAAGAGGTCGGAGGCGATTTTTACGATTACTTCCTAATCGATGACGACCATCTGTGTCTTGTTATGGCAGACGTATCCGGTAAGGGCGTTCCTGCGGCGCTGTTCATGATGGCATCCAAGATCATGCTCGCGAACTATGCGAAAATGGGTAAGACACCTTCCGAGATCCTCACGATCACAAACGATACCATAAGTTCCAATAACAGGGAGGAGATGTTCGTTACCGTATGGCTCGGTATATTCGAGATCTCTACGGGTAAACTGGTCGCATCCAATGCAGGTCATGAGTATCCGATCCTGAAGAAGGACGGCAAGTTCGAGATCTACAAGGATCACCACGGCATGGTTATAGGTTACGAAGAGGGTATGGTCTACAAGGATTATGAGATCATGATGAAGCCCGGAGACAAGCTGTTCTTATACACTGACGGCGTTACCGAGGCTACCGATGATAACGAGAAGCTTTTCGGCATGGAGCGCATGATAGACGCGCTTAACAAGGATCCCGAGACGGATCCCGTGCAGACGCTTAAGAATGTCAGAGCGGGTGTGGATGCGTTCGTAAAGGATGCGGAGCAGTTCGATGATCTGACTATGCTTTGCTTCGAGTACCGATCTCCTGAACGATCTTAAGGAACTTGTCCTTGGGAACGGGCTTTGAGAAGAAATAGCCCTGCAGGTAATTAACTCCCATAGGCTCGAGCAGCTTGATCTGCGCCTCTGTCTCTACGCCTTCCACGAGAATGCTAAGATGCATCTGATGGATCATCCTTATATTGTTCTCGAGAATAATGAATCCGAGTTTGCTTTTCTCTGCTTCCCACAGGATGCTCTTATCGATCTTGATGCAGTCGAGGTTCATTAACGCCAGAGCCTTCATGTTCGAATAACCCGTGCCGTAGTCGTCGAGCGAGAATTGGAAACCTTCTTTCTTAAGGTTGTTGATCGCGGTATTCATTATCTCGTAGTTCTCGGAGGAGATAGATTCGGTTACCTCGAAGTTTATAAACTTCTTGTCGACGCCTGTCATCTCGACAAGTCCGTTGACATGCTCCACGAAGTCGGGCTTCATAAGCTGCATTACAGACAGATTGACGTTGATGCAGTCTACGATCTCATCGAGTTTCTCTTCCTTGATGGTCTTACATACATCCATAAGAACGAAGTCGTCTATCGCATCGATAAGACCGATATTCTCGGCGACGGGAATGAACTCGTCAGGGAACAGCATTCCCATCTCATCGTCATGAAGTCTTACGAGTGCCTCGGCGCCGTGAAGTCTTCTGCCGTCGATCGTATAAGTGGGCTGGTAGTAGACTTCGAACTTGCCGTCTGCAAGACCGTTCGAGATCGACTTCTCTATCGCTGAGCCTCTCAGGATATTATCGAGATCGGCTCCTGAAAGGATCTTCTTCTCCTTCTTGCCGGGCTTAAAGCTCTCGAACATATAAAGAGCGTCGTTAAGCGATTCGAGCTGCTCCGGGATCTTCGCTATAAGAAGGGAAGATGACAGCAGTACCATTGTGTCGGCGAGCTTCCACGGCTTATCGAATCTTAATGCGATTCTTGATGCAAGATCGTAAGCCTCATCGTCGCTTCTGCCGAACAAAGTAAGGATGAAAGTCCTGCGCCCGAGTTTATAGATATTGTATTTCTTGTGGATGGTCTCGAGGTAATCGGCGACCTTCTTCTCGGCGAGCTCGCGGTTCGCTATACCGCTTTTACGGGAGATGATCTCAGGGGTCTCGATCCTTAGGCAGATCGCATGCAGCTTTGTCTTGTTGATGAGGTAACCTTCGAGGTCCATGATGAACGCCTGACGGTTATAAAGACCCGTCTCTGTGTCAATCCTGTCGTCTTCGTTCTCGATGATCATCATGACGCCGGTAAGACCGATCGCCTCTGCGAAAAGCTCGACTTTAAGATTCGGATTGATAAACTGGATCACAATACCGGCAACCGTGATGGTCGTGAACATGATCATGCCGACCTTTCTCTTCCTGTTAAGTGCGCTCCATGCAGTGTACAGATATTTAAGTGCGAGGAAGAGGAAGAGGGCGGCCGCGAGGTAGATGATGGACTCGCCCCAGTTACGTGTGAATTTGTTGTCCGCGTCGCGGTAGTAGACCCATTTGGTAAAAGGGTTCGTTATGGCAAGAAGTTCTGTCAGTCCGAATACCGTATAGTAGAAGTATTTCTTCTTATTGGAATTCGACTTAAAAACAACACCGCACACATGCGAGATGTAGAAGAAGAACATCGGCGCAAGGGCGGTGTGGAAAACAAAGTAGAAGTATCTCGCGCGGTCTGTAACCTGCACCGCGATATCGTTTGTCTCCATGAACGGAGCATAGTAGCCCGTCAGTGTGTTGCAAATGCCGTTGACTGATACGATGCACAGAAGGATCATGAAGATCTTATTCTGCGTTTTGCCCATCGTATTCTGGACCCTTACGAAAAGGAAATCAGACATGCAGACACAGACTGCTGCAAAAGATAATGCGAATGTCAGATTATAGAATCTGTCCATGAAGACCTCCGGGGAGGGGGTATCTTATGGGTGAGTATTCAGCATCGCGATGATATCGGGAAGCATCTCGTCGACCTTATCGTTGTCGAGTTGACATGTACCGGCATTGGGATGTCCGCCGCCGCCGTAGTCGAGACAGAGCTGACCGATATCGAGTGTACCAGCCTTGTTGATGATGGACTTGCCGATCATGACCGCGGTGTTCTGCTTCTTAAAGCCCCACGCTACGTGAACGCTCATCTCGACCTCGGGCCACATCGCATATACCATGAAGCGGTTGCCTGCGTAGATAGTCTCCAGAGGTCTTAAGTCGATTACTGCGACCTTGTCGTGAATAACGACAGTGTCCTTAAGCTGCTGCTTGAACAGTTCCTGCTGCTCGAAGTAAAGATCTACTCTCTCCTTAACATCGGGAAGTGCGAGGACTTCTTCGATGGAGTGGTTCGTGCAGTAGGTAATGAGCTCCATCATAAGATCATAGTTGGATATTCTGAAGTTATGGAAACGGCCGAGGCCCGTTCTTGCATCCATAAGGAAGTTCATGAGGACCCAGTCCTTAGGGTGGAGGATCTCGTCAGCCGTGAAGTCTGCGGAATCGCCCTTATCAACAGCTTCCATGATCTCTGTCGTAACTGTCTTGAATGTCTCTGCGCCGCCGTAGTAATCGTAAACTACGCGTGCTGCGGACTTGGCAACATAACAGATATACTGCTCCTTGATAGCTTCCATATCGTTACGGGAAAGCTCACTCTCGTGATGGTCAAATGCGATTCCTACTCGAGGATCGAAAGGAAGGTTGGTCGTGATATCGTTGTTGGACAATTCAACTTTGCCGTCCTGTACATCCTTGGGATGAACGAACTTGATATCGCCGATAACGTCGAGCTCTCTAAAGAGCATTGCACATACCAGACCGTCAAAGTCACTTCTAGTTACGAGACGCATTTTGTCTTCCATATAAATACCTCCGTGAGAGTTATTATCCACTTATAATGATAACAACTCGCAGGAGGTAAAGTTTAAAACTATATGTAAATAAAAATTTAAATGATCAGTCTAAGTCCGGATCGATATGGAGCTTCTCCATGTCGTGCATCCACTTGCTGAATGCATCCGTGACCTTGTGGGCATCGTTGTCATAGTCCTTGCCGTAGATGGGCTCGCCTATGTAGATGATGAGCTTTCTTCTCTTGAAAGGTGCCTTCCAGGGGTGAGGCCACTTCTGGGTTCTCGGCCAGATCTGATATGCACCGGAGATGTAGACGGGGACGAGGGGTACGCCTGCCTTGACTGCGATATAAGCAGCGCCGTCCTTCATGGGACCGAGCTTACCGTCGTGCGTACGTGTGCCTTCGGGAAAGACGAAGCAGATGTTACCCTTCTCGACTTCCTTCTTAGCCTTGATGAGGCCGCGCACGGGATTGCCGTAACGGTCTACCGCGATGCCGCGTCCTACCTGCATGATGAGCCTTCCGAGAGACCCGTAGTCAGTCTCAAGGTCGGCACCTACGAGTGCGCACATCCACTTGAAGTGTCCGCGGGGAAGCCACTTGTCTATAAGCACGCCGTCAGCGAAGCACTGGTGGTTACTTGCAACGACGTAAGGGTTGTTCTTGGGGAAGTTATCTATGCCGACACACTTGAAGTCGGTCAGGATGGTGGTGAGGAAGAGGAAACCTATCTTCGCGAGGTTGCCCTTGATGCCTCTTTTTACCGGGTACTTCTCATCAAGCTGCTTGTGATGATCAGCGCCCTTCGTGGTCGTATTTACCTTGTCTTCAGCCATAAATAAACCTCTGTAACAATGTTAATTCCGCTTAAACTTATAATAATCATAACGATAATACTTCTTAAGTCAAACTATTTATAGACTTAAAATAATCAAAATGTTATTATCTTATAGTTTTGAACGGAGGTCGTAATGCGCGAGATAACCGGCACAGCTATATATAAGGCGGAGTACCACGAGAACATCCGCGACCTGATGATGAGTGCCTGCGAGAAACATGCAGCTCTCGATGCTTTTATATTCAGAAGAAATCCCAAGGAATCCGAGATACACAGAACTTTCGCCGAGTACGGTGATGATATCAAGAGCCTCGGCACATATATCCTTAACAGCAAGTACAAGGGCGAGCGCCTTGCGGTAGTAGGCGCGAACTCTTATGAGTGGCACCTTTGCTACAACGCGATCCTCGACACTGATTCTGTCGGCGTTCCTCTCGACAGGATGCTTCCCGAGGACGAGCTCATCGCACTGCTTGAAAGATCTCAGGCTAAGGTCATTTTCTATCAGCAGAAGCACCACGCCATGATGGTGTCGATCGCGGCTAAGCAGAAGGAAGGCACGATCAAGTCCTGCATCGAGAAGTTCGTATGCATGTACAAGGACGGTCTCGGCAAGGGCGAGGACCTTTCCATCGACGGCTTCGAGGATCTGTACGAGCTTATCGCCAAGGGCAAGGCTCTGCGCGAAAAGGGTGACGACTCATTCATGAAGACTCCCATCTCATCCGATGAGCCCCGTATCATCCTGTTTACTTCAGGTACGACTTCCATGAGTAAGGGTGTACTCCTTACTCACAGAAATATCTGCACTAACGTTTACTGCATACAGCAGACGCTGCCGGTATTTGCAGGAGACCGTGCGTTCTCGATACTGCCTTTGCATCACACTTTCGAGAATACATGTGACTTCTTTATCCTGTATGTCGGCGGATGCCTTTGTCTGTCAGACGGACTTCGCTATATCGTAAAGAATCTGAAGGAGTGGCATCCCGAGGTATGTATATCCGTGCCGCTTCTTTACGAGAATATCTATTCCAAGATCGAAGAGGGTATCAAGGCATCCGGTAAGGAGAAGCTTATCAACGTAATGGTGCCTGTTACAAAGTTCCTGAAGAAGTGCGGCTTTGATGTAAGGCGTGCCGTATTCAAGGAGATCCTCGATAACTTAGGCGGCGACATGAGAATGGTTGTTATCGGAGGCGCAGGCATCGATAAGAGATATATCGATGCGTTCACTAACTTCGGTATCGACTTCTTCATGGGTTACGGTCTGACTGAGACTTCACCTGTTATCTCGGTTACCAATGAGGTATGTAATGTTCACGGAAGCGTAGGCCGCCCGCTGATCGGCATTACAGCTGCGATCGATACGGAGGAGACCGGTGCCAATGTTGTAGGTGAGATCATTACGAAGTCAGACTGTGTAATGAAGGGCTACTTCGAGAATGAGGAAGCAACGAAGGAAGTCATCGATGAGAACGGCTGGTTCCATACAGGTGACATGGGCTATATCGACAAGAAGGGTTCGATCCACATCACGGGACGTGTTAAGTCCATGATCGTTCTTACGTCAGGTAAGAAGGCATTCCCCGAGGAGATTGAGTCTTTGATCACAGAGATCAAGGGCGTCACCGAGGCATTCGTCTGGGGCGCGGGTAATGAAAGAGGCCAGATCGATATCACGGCGAAGCTTCTTATCGACCGTGCTGCGATCGGCAGAGAGCTCGGACTTGAGAAGGATCCCGATGACGAGAAGGTCGCCGATTATCTTGCAGAGCAGATGCGCATCGTAAACCACAAGATGCCTTCGTACAAGATCGTACATAATTACGTATTCTCAGAAGAGGATATGATCAAGACGACGACGCTGAAGATCAAGCGCCCCAAGGAGCAGGAAGCCATCGAGGCTAAGCTTGAAGCCAAGGGCGTGACGCTGCGTGAGATCAACGGAAAGAATATCGATAAGATCTGATAAGCGACTTTAATAGGACAGTTTAAAAACCGTCATGGGGTATAATAATCTTATTATCACTTCATGGCGGTTTTTGTATGATCAAGATAATTCCTTATATTTCATATAACCCGATAACGACGCATGTTGTTGATCGGCAGATGCAGGATCTTTCATCTGATGAGAGGGTCGTATTCATTGTTCCGGAGTCGGTTAAGGCTGCCGTGGAACGTATGGTTTTCGACAAACTTACGGCAGGCAGAGACGCGGGGGGAGACATAGATACTTCATTCGGTTCCGTCAGTGCCGGTACGCTTAATGTCGATGTATCAAGTTTTGTGAGACTGTCGTACAAGATCCTTTCGCTGGTCGGCAAGGATTCCCCGGCGGGCGATCAGCTGCTCCGTAATGTTATATACCGTGTTCTGACTGAGGAGTGTGCGGATTATCCCAATCTTAATAAGCTTCGCACTCACTTCGAGTATATCGATATGCTTGTCGACCTGATAGGTGATTTTCACCGTTACGGAATCAGTCCCGAGAAGATCGAAGAGTTTATCGCAGGTGACGATAAGAAGGACGACAAGCTGACTGAGGTGGCAAGCCTTATAAAGCGTGCCGATGAACTGGGACGTGAATACGGACTTCCGGTTAATGAGACACTTCCTGATATGGCATATGCCGTATTGTGTGATCTGTTGTCCGGCAAGGAGGGATCTTCATCCGGAAGATATGTGCCGCTTAAGGCTTTCCTTGATTCGAGATTTGTAATTACCGGACTTGGCAGCACAAGGAACCTGACTCCGCAGGAGATACGTCTCATTAAGGCTCTGTCGGACGCGGGTTCTGAAGTCACCGTATATGCAGCAGTAAGTGATGATAAGGGGGATGGAAGTTTCTCCGAATTCGGTCGGAATACGGTATCCGTTCTCGAAAGCGTCGGAGGGAAGATCACATGTGATCCGGTTGATCTTAATTGTTCCGGCGGAAATTGTCTTAACAGCATGGCTGCGCATTATGCGATGGGTGATATTGATTACAGGTGTGAGGATGACGGCCTTGACGATGACGGCTCTGTTGAACTCATATCGTACACCATGCCCGACGATGCAGTCTCTTATATCGCCAATGAGATCAACAGACTTGTCCGTACCGAGAAGATGTACAGATTCAGTGACATCAGGATATTCTGTGCTGACGATTCGTATAAGGAGCGTATCAAGAGCATCTTCCCGTTATTTGATCTTCAGATGTTTATCGATAAGAAGGTCATACTTCTTAATACTCCGGTCGTAAGATTTGTTATGTGTCTGCTCGATCTGTCGGCACATAATTATGATATCGCAGATGTGCTTAAGATCCTCCGTACCGGAGTTCTTACGGGTGCCAGAAGAGAACTTGTTGATATATTCGATAACTGGTGCCTGCGCGAGAATATCAGGAACAAAGACCGCATTTTTAACGAGAACTTCTATAAGCTTACGTATGAGGTTAACGGCGAATCGATCGAGAAGGATGCATTCCAGGTCTACGATAACGATGAGCTGATCTGGGACGGGCCCGCACACCTCTATGAGAATATCGTTAAGAAGGTGCTCATTCCGTTAAGGAATATTACCGATGCGATAGATGCGAAGACGACTGTCGCGGGCAAGGCAGAGACTCTTGCAAGATATATAGGCGGTCTTAAGACGGAGATCGAGGCATTAAGAGATGAGTATCTTAAGAGGAAAGAATCCGATACCGCTCTGGCGATAGTCAAAGGATACAGTGAGATCATGTCTTTGCTGTCATCTCTTACAAGCGAACTTAACGAGGTCGAGATATCACCCGAGCAGTTCGCATCTCTTGTTAAGACCGATATGAAGAATAAGGCTTCGGGATCCATTCCTTTGTGTGTTGATTCGGTTGAGATATCTTCGATGGAGTCTGCGATCTACAGCCCCTGTAAGGTGCTTTATATCATCGGTGCCAATTCAGAGAATTTCCCTCATAAGTCATCGCGCGAGGGAATCATCTCTTCCGATAAGCTTCAGGCGTTGGGACTTCCCGATAAGTCGCAGATGAGATCCAAGCAGGAGTTTGTCGAGACGTCGCTGCTTCTTAACAGCGCGCAGGATAAACTTGTGTTTATTATATCTTCATCTGATGTTCCTTCTTCGGTCTTTAACTATCTTCGTAATTCGCTGCAGAGGGGTAAAGAGAAATATCCGATCACAGCCGGCGACTTCAAGACTCCGGTCTACGGTGATGCGGTTAAGCGTAATCATAAGGCGGATGACGAGAAGTCTACGCAGATCACGCCCGAGCATATGAAGCAGCTTCTTGACGGAAGAATGGTATGCAGCGTAAGCAATATCGAGAAGTATAACGGATGCCCGCTCAGCTACATGCTCGATTATGCTCTCCGTATCAGAGTCAGAGCAGACGGAACGGGTGTCGAGAGTAATGAGCTCGGAAGCCTCTGCCATTCCATGTTCGAATTTGCTATGAGCGGTGTTAAGGATGAGCTTGCAAGTAAGTCGATAGATGAAGTTATCGATGAGGCTGTGCCCGAGTATATCGAGAGGCTGGCAGATGATTATTTCAGTAAGGCGATAAGAGATAAGCAGATAACCAATCCCGATAAGTACACTTCAAGATATGCAGTTTATCCCGGATTGAAAGTTAAGAGAATATTCAAGATGGCATACCCTGCTATGCTTGATTATTGTAAGGCTTCCGGATTCGTTCCCGATGCTTTCGAGCAGAAGCTTGAGGACATGAAGAATAAGATCGAGATAAAGACAACTGCGGATAAGCAGGATTTTGTCTTCTCGTTTAAGGGATCCATTGACAGAGTCGATAAGAATGATGCGGGTCTGCTCCGTGTTGTTGATTACAAGACCTACGTTAAGAAGATAAATCTTAACGAAGCCGCTGACGGTGTGCAGATACAGCTTTTCGCATATGCATATGCACTTAAGAAGGAGTTCGGCGATGCCGTGATAGATAATGTCGGCTACATCAAGACTTATCTGCCCACGGGAAAAGATATTAAGGAGAAGCCTTTCGAATATATCTGCGCAGAGCCGGACAAATACGACATCAATAAGATTATGGATCATGCTTACGGCAAGCTTGAAGAGGCCTGCAAGAATATCGCTGCCGGTAAATCTCCTGCGAAACTTACTGTAAGCGAGTTCGAGGGTGCATGTTTCTTCTGTGACTTTAAGGGAACATGCGGCAGAAAGCTCAATCAGACAAAGCCTGCGGTAAAGGACAGTGCGACGGAGACTTTGGCGAAGACATGGAAGATAGATAAGCCTAAGGGAAAGAAGGGTAAGAAGTAATGGCTGAGAAGAAAGAATTTATTCCTACTCCGGAACAAGGGAATGTAATAGACGAGAAGCGATCGAACATACTTGTATCGGCTGCTGCAGGCTCCGGTAAGACAACCGTGCTTGCTGCAAGGATCGCATCGGAGATCGTCAAGCATGAGCTCGAGGTCAATCAGCTGCTGGTCGTAACTTTTACCAAAGACGCCGCTGCTCATATGAGGGAGAAGATTGAAGAGAGCCTTCATGATGCGCTGGTTAAGATACCGGCTTCGCAGCATGTTGAGCGTAAGTATTTGAAGTCTCAGATCGATAAGATCTCAGGTGCGTATATCCAGACTATGAACAGCTTCTGCAACCGTGTAGTAAGCGAGTCGGGTCATATGTCTGAAGACAGTGATCTTATGGATCCCGGAAGCCAGGTTCTTGATGAGAATACACTCAAGATGCTGCGCGTCCAGGCGGCAACGGATGCTGTTATGTCTAAGTATGACGGGATAGCAGACGGCACTCTTCCGGAGAATGAACGTGAGGATTTTCTTAATCTGGTATTTTCCACAGGTGACGGTAAGAAGGAAGGACCTCTTGTGGAGTCTCTTGTTACCGCATACGGCAAGCTCAGAAGTCTTCCTGATTATCTTAAGATCATTGATGACGTTATCGAGCAAAGAGAGAAGTTTGATAAGTCGGGTGAGATCGAAGGCCTGAAACGTTATCTCGAATTGAATGAACCTCTCATTGAGAAGGGAATCAGTTCGTGTGACATTACGGAGCCGAAGATAGATTCACTTGATATTAAGGATGAATCGAAGGCTATACTCCATGAGATCGTAGGTTGGTATAGGCGTCATTACGATGTCTATAAGAAGGCAGTGTCAGCTGCCGTTTCTGATGAGGACAGATTCAATGCTGTCCGTGAGTTCTATAAGGGTATTTATAAAGATGTGGATCCCAGTGAGTACCCGTATCTTCACGAGAGAAATAAGGAAAAGGATGAGGACTTCCTGAAGGAATTCGGTCCCGTCGCGATGGTGTGCCTGATCAATCGTGAGAATCATAAAGCGAACGGAGAAAACGTTAAGACCGGACAGTGGGGCTGGGGTCCGTCGTCACAGCCGTACGAGCTTAATACCGACTTTGATCCGATGAGAAGATTCTCTGCCGATGAGCTTCGTGCAAGACAGTTAAGGCGCACTTCCTGTGCCCGTGCTTTCGCGGTGCTGCTCAAGGATATGGAGACCGGTTATTCTAAACTTAAGAAGTCGCTTCACGGTATCGATTATTCGGATCAGGAGCATATGTGTCTTCGTGTGTTGGAGACTCCCGAAGCGCGCGATTTCTATAAGAACAGATTCAAGGAGATCTACATCGACGAGTACCAGGATAATACATCGCTGCAGGATGCAGTGGTGGAGAAGATTGCCGATAATAATGTCTTCTGTGTAGGAGATGTTAAGCAGAGTATCTACAGATTCCGTAATGCCAATCCGTCCATGTTTATACGTAAGGCGGATCTTTACAATTCCGATGAATCCAAGGGCAAACTCATGACCCTCAACTGCAATTTCAGAAGCACTCCGCAGATCATCGGTTTTGTTAATGAGGTATTCGGACAGCTTATGAGCGGAGATGCGGCTGAGATCGATTACGACGGTGATAACCATCAGCTTGCGGCTTTCGAGAAGACTCCGGATGGAAAGATTCCCGAAGTCATTATCATCAATGCGAAGGACAAGACTAAGGTCGGAGATGATCAGTCAAACGGTTCTTCCGATTCTGCAGACTCTGCTGCAGAAGAGATCAAGGCGATGGAGCTTCTCGTTTCCGAGATCAGAAAGAAGGTCGATGAGTATATCGCCGAGGGTTACACATATAAGGATATATTCGTGCTTACGAGGACTAATAACGCGGCGAGAACTGCGTCGGATCATCTGCGCTCTGCAGGGATACCTGCGCGCTGTGTTGACGAGAAACCGCTTTTCGCAGATAACGAGATCGTAGGTCTTTGTAATCTGATCAAAGTTCTTGCCAACGTGTATCGTGACGAGTGCCTGGCCGGTGTCATGCTGTCGCCTTACAGATTCTCGAATTTCAGACTTGATGACATAGCGGAGATCGTAAGTTTCTGCCCGCCTGAGTATAAATACATGAACTTGATCGTTAAGGTTAAGTATTACATTAAAGAGGGTAAGAATGAAACGATCCGCAACAGATGTGCGAGCCTTCTCAATGCGATCGACGATCTTCGTTCCGAGAGCGTGATCAAAGACATAAATGAGCTGATCGAATCTGTCTATGTCAGGTCCGGTATCAAGGCTACTTTGTCAGCTGAGACTCCGAAAGAGATTGAGAAGCTCAATGTGTTTAAGAACTGGCTGTGCTCAGTGTTCCTTAACAGAGGAAGCGACTTAAGCGAGGTTGCCGACGTAATCGAGAAGATGCAGAGCAGACTCGATGATAAGACTGCGATCGAATACGATCTGGGCGGTGAGGACCTTGTCAGATGCATGAGCTATCACAAGAGTAAGGGCCTCGAGCGCAAGTGCGTCATTGTAGCGGATGTCGATACTTCGAATAAGAAGGATACCGATCCTTATATAAGCTTCAAGGCGGGAAGAGTGTTGTCCGCGGAAGATCCCAAGGGACCTAGATTTGTAGTCGACGATTATGATGATAAGAACTCTTTGGCGCTCACTTCTCCCGAGAAGGCTGTTGTTAAAGAAGAGGACAAGCTTGAGACTACAGCCGAGGACTTAAGGCTTCTTTATGTCGCACTTACGAGAGCACAGGAGAATCTGTGTTTCATCAGAAGAATGAATCTTGAGTCGGAGACTCTCGGATCTTCTGTATACACTCCTTTGATTGCAGAGGGAAAGGGTCTGTCCCGTGACTATTACACGAGGTGTGCGGGTATAGACAAACTCATGCTGACGGCGCTTCTCCGTATGAAACTGTCGGATGATTCTTCCAATCTGAAGGCTGAATGCGGGATAACGGAATCGTTCGCTTATAACTCCGATTTTACCGGTGTCTCGGTTACCGTTAAGAAAGCACAGGATGTAGTTGAATCTTCAGATGATGATTCTGCTTCTGCCGATCAGGATGATAAGGATGTAAAGGAAGCCGGCAGCGAGACCGAAGATAAGACTTCAGAACAGGAAATCTGCGGATTCGTTAAGTGGAATAACGAAGAGGACAGACCCGAGTTCGAACCGTACAGATTCGAAGATGCCATCAATGCGCCCGCCAAGACTTCGGTATCCGCTATGAAGAGGGAACTCGATGCGGTTTATTCTTCCGAGTCTGCTGACGAAGATACGGACGAGAACAGTGATCTTAATCTTGGTATCAATCTTCTGGTTCTCGATGCTGATCATTATCTCGGAAAGTCCGGCACTATGTCGGCGGCTTCGATGGGAACTGTCGTGCATAAGACAATGAGATTTATCAACCTTGCTAAGCTGAGTGAGGGTGCAAGTGCATCGGATGAGTTGGATGTTCTGCTTGAAGAGGGAATCCTCAGTGTTCAGGAACGTAATGCGGTGGATCAGTTCGGAAGCCATATCGAAGCGTTTGCTCACAGCGTTCTCGGAAAGTCTCTTGTAAACGCTGATAAGAACGGACGTGCACTGCGCGAGAAGGAGCTCACCTGTGCAATTAGGATTACACCAGACCGCGATGACTATAAGCTTGTACAGGGTACACTCGACGCGATGTATATCGACGAAGACGGAAGTGCGGTGATCATCGATTATAAGACGGATTATATCGAGACTGATGACAGTGATGAGATCATCAGGACCGTTAAGGAACGTCACGGTGCACAGCTCGAGCTCTATGCCGCTGCCGTTGAGGCTTCCGGCATTGAGGTCAAGTCGCGTTATGTCTGGCTGCTTCGTAAAGATATGGCAGTAGAGCTTTAATTCTTAAGGATAATCGGGCTCGATTCCCGTCATTACAGATAAATGTACTTTCTGACGGGAATCGATCTGCTCTTTTCGATCTGATAATATTTACCTTCTTCCTCATCGTAAGCCAGGAGCAGCAGTTTCCCGTGACCTGCGGCAGACCCGTCGATATAGTAGTGGCTCGCGCCGTCGTAGAACACATCGTGAAAACCTTTCTCATGCGCCAGCGATGACGTTCCCACATGACCTGCGATGACGGTCTTACAGAATTTCCCTCTGGAAGCCGGATGTTTCCACAGGAATACCTCATCACCCGTTCCCCACATCCAGTATTCTTCCGCCTCTTCATCGACGCCGGCATGGACATAGATCTGAGTATCTGTCTGAAAGTAGCTCAGCATCGAACGCATCCACTGTACCAGTTTTCCGTTGGTCTCCAGGACCATCCTGACAGCTTCCTTGTTGAAGTCCACGAAAGAAGCTGTTTTCTCCATTTCACGAATCTTGTTGAGCTGTTCCTCTGTTACCAGCGTTCTGAAAGTCTTGTAGTTTTGTTCGGAATCTGTCTTGAACCAGGAATCATAGAACATCTCGTCTGATCTAGGCACCGCACCCGAGTATTCATCAATCCAGGTAAGGATCATATCCTCGTGATTGCCTTTAAGAACGATCACTTTGTCGGTGCCGTGTTCGCTCTGGAGATCACAGATATACTGCAGCACCTGCCCGGACTGCCTTCCGTAATCTATATAATCACCGAGAAATACTATGCGGTTATCTCCCTGAAGATCAACGAGTTCCATTTTTTCCTTGAGTTTATCAAGACATCCGTGAATGTCGCTCATAGCATAAGTAATTTTATTGTTCATTTTCCCGTCTCCATACATGTGCTTTTATCTGAGATATACAATCTGCTCCTGCCGATGTCAATTTACCGTGATGCTTATCGCAGCCGCTCCGAACTCGAATGCATCCGGTGTGTTCTGGCAGGGTACTATCAGGACTTCAAAAGAAGCTCCAAGCAGATGCCATCTGAGTTTCTGAAATGCATAACCGTTTTCCGTGAAGATGCCGACACCGGTATCGTAGATCGACAGTTTCTCTTTGTAATCATTGATGTGATCACTGTAATTCAATGATCTGCATTCATACCCTTTACTTCTGATGTGATCACGCAGGTTCAGTTCACCTGGCGCTATTTTCCCGATTACATAATCATCATTGACATGAATGATCAGATACATTTCTTTCGACAGGAATGTCAGCTTGCGTCTTCTGCCGATATCGATCACATATCTGTTTCCTATGCCGTCATGAAGAAGGAAAGCATTCCCGCCATCGATATCCAAGACGTTTTGAAGATCGATTACCGTGCCTGATATTACTTTGCCGGATCTCATAAAAGATCACCTCCTTGTGATGTTTGTTTTTCACTTACAATATGGAGGTGATAATGTTCAGAATTTTGAACATGGCTGTAGAGTCTGCATATTAATTGATTCTTTTAAGATAATCTTCTATGTTCGTCCTGATCTTCTCCGGTGAGTCGGTCATACCGCGGTCGACCCACTTGAAGATGACGTTCCAGACGGCGCCAATGTTGAATGCGATGAGATAATCGGGCTCAAGTCCCGTCATTAACTTCGCGAATGGATTCTTCTCTTTGTCAGTAGTCCCGCTGATCTTCGGCAGAGTCTCGTTAAGCTTAAGGAGCAACAGATAAAGCATGTTGTTCTTGTGAAGGAGTTTGAGAAGTTTCTTATTCTTCTCACAGAAAGTAAAGATAACGGTGAGCGGGTCTTCATCTGATTCTATGAGTGCATCCGTGTATTCGATAATGGCACTGTTGATGATCGAGTCAAGAACGTCATCCTTGGAATTGAAGTTTCTGTAGAACGTCTTTCTGACAAGGTCTGTCTCCATTACGATCTGCGTTACCGTGATCTCGTTGTAAGGGTATTTACCCATGAGTTTTATGAGCGCTTTTGTTATCTCATTTCTGGATCTAATTGCCGACGGATTAGTTGTTGAGTTCATTATGTTTGCCTCTCTATGTGACACTTTCGTGCGGGTTTGTGTATCTTTTCCCGGAACTGTTTACTTCGTTTGTGGTACATCGTAACATAATCACAAAAATACACAAGTGTGTCACATGTGGGGTGCGTATGAGAGATTATCTGCTTTTGCTGCCGATATTATTCATCTTTCATGACATGGAAGAGGTGGTGGGATTCGAGTCTTTCTTCAGGAAGAATCCGTGGCTCATTGACAGGTTCCCGAAGGTGTTGAACGCTTACCGTAATATCACAACGGCCGGATTCGCAGCGGCGGTGTATGAAGAGTTTATTCCAATCTTCGGAATCAGTCTGCTGGCATATTATTTGCCGTGTGATGTGCTGTATGCGTTGTGGTACGGAGTGTTTCTTTCCATTGCTGCACATTTCCTGATTCATATAGGTCAGACGGTTTATATCCGCAAATATATCCCGAGTTTTATAACGAGTCTGATCTGCCTGCCTGTAAGTGTTATTGTGCTGATAAGGGCGGGTGAGTTTATAGACTTTAATGTTCTGTCTGTTATATTGATAGCCGCGGGAATTATACTAATGGTGATCAATCTTAAGATTGCGCTTCTGGTGATGCAGAGAGTGAACGGGAAGATAGGGATTACTTGAGTTTATTTCTCTCACGCATTTCTTTGAAGAATTTCAGCATCAGTTCGGAGCATTCTTCTTCCATGACGCCGCCTTCGAATTCTACTTTATGATTGTGACCGTGCTCTACGTTGAAGATGTCGTTGCAGGAGCAGACTGCACCTGACTTGGGCTCATATGCGCCGAAGTATACTTTTCTGATCCTTGACTGGACGATCGCGCCGGAGCACATAGTGCAGGGCTCTAAGGTCACATACATATCCATATCATTAAGGCGCCAGTCGCCCAATTTCTTGCAGGCTTTATCGATCGCGATTACTTCCGCATGCATGAGTGCGTTGGACTTTGTAAGCTTCATGTTGTGCGCTCTTACAAAGACTTTGCCGTCTTTTACTATGACGCATCCTATCGGGCATTCCTTCTTGTCGTAAGCCTTCTGAGCTTCCTTGAGCGCCGCTTTCATGAATTTTATGTGTTGATCTTCCATGGCAGTAATTATAACTTGCAAATCTTCGGGCGTAAATTCCATATAACCGTTCCATAAAAAACCGGTTTCAAACTCAAAATTATGGAATTTTCAATCGCAGAGGGGGCGGGGAACAGCCAGAATACAAAACAGGGATGCCTCTTCATGAAGCATCCCCGTTTCAATAATGTGTATTTTGTGTACTAAGGGCTAATTTTTTCTTTTTAAATAATCAGTTTGTTTTTTAAGTAAAGAGTGAATTAAGCCTCAGCCTCTGTCTCTTCAACAGACTCCTCAGCAGCCTCTGTCTCCTCAGCAACCTCAGACTCCTCAACCTCAGCCTCTGTCTCCTCAACAGCAGCCTCTGTCTCAGCAACAGTCTCGTCAGCAGCCTCTGTCTCAGCAACTGTCTCAGCAACTGTCTCCTCAACAGCTGTCTCAGCAACAGTCTCAACTGCAGATGTCTCAGCAGCTGTATCACCGCAAGCAGCGATAGCGAATACCATAGTTGTAGCAATAGCAAGTGCAATAATCTTCTTCATTTCTTCATTCCTCCAAATTGTCTTTTTGCCTACACAAAAATACCTTGCGTATTGTAGATTTCTTGCAAACAGACAACAAGTTGCAGAATGAACAAATTAATGTACGGTTACCGCGATAAAAATTATGAGAATTATATGTAGTATTACCGCGACAGGTATGAGAATGCGGAATTTAATCTTCCTTGTCTTGTGGTGAAAAGTAAGCATTCCCAGGGGTGCGCCGATAAATCCTCCCAGGAAAGCCATAGAAATAAGGGTCAGTTCGGGAATACGCCACTGATTCCTGATCGCCTTGCGCTTATCGACTCCGTAAGCCACGAAGGTAATGAGATTAATTAATAAATAATAAACAACCAATACTCTGATCAAAAATCCCATGATCTTATTTTACCTCATGTTGATGCGGCACAAGAGCATTTCTAAGAAAAAAGAACAAATAATCAAGAAAAATCGAGAAAAGCCTTGCATAACAAAAAAGTTACATATACAATACAAATCGTGGAGGAAAGTGGTACAAAGTTTCAGATTCGTGGAAATTTGTGTCAGTAACCACACAGATGTAACAATTTAACAGAGTTATACGGAGCATATGGCAAGAGACACTAAGAAAATCGATGCTAAGGGGAGATTCTTCATCCCCACAAAGCACAAAGATGAGATGGGTGAAGAGCTGGTGGTTACCAACAGCCTTGATACCGGCTATTTAAGTGTCTATACAGCTGAAGACTTCCGTAAGGTTTCCGCACAGCTCAAAAGTCTTAATTCCATGGATCCCAAGGTCAGAAAGCTCAAGCGTGTGATCATTGGTGAGTCTTTGGACTGCTCTGTTGATACGCAGGGAAGAATTAAGGTAAGTAATGAGCTGTGGGAAAGAATAGGCGCCAAGCCCGGCGATGAGATCTGCGTATTCGACATCGACGGCAAGCTCGAGATCTGTACTAAGGCACACTACGATGAGGAGGATCACGATATCTCTTCTATCGAAGGTCTTGAGACAACATACTTTGTAGAAGGTCTGTAATGGAATTCACCCATATACCGGTCCTCTTCGAAGAGTGTATGGAAGCGCTTAACATAAAGCCTGACGGTATCTATGTGGATTGCACGGCAGGCGGCGGCGGTCACAGCGGCGGTATTGCCGAGAGACTGAGCGCGAAGGGGATGCTTATATCCCTGGATAAAGACGACGAGGCCATCGCGGTATGTACTGCAAAGGCTGAGGAATCGGGAAAGAACTGGAAGATCGTTAAGTCGGATTTCTCCGAGATCGCTTCAGTTCTGGACGGATTGAACATTGACAGAGTAGACGGAATCTTAGCAGACCTGGGAGTGTCGTCCCATCAGATCGATACCGCGCAGAGAGGTTTCTCTTATACGGTTGACGGTCCCCTCGATATGAGGATGGATGAGACACAGAGGATCTCGGCATACGAGGTAGTAAACACATACGATGCCAAAAGACTTGAAGAGATCTTCAGACTCTACGGGGAAGAAAGGTATGCCGGAAGGATCGCGGCAGGGATCGTAAGGGACAGACAGGAAAAGCCTTTCACCTCAACGGTCGAACTCGCCAAGGCGATCGCTTCGTATATGCCGGGCAAGGCAAGATACGAAGATCAGCATCCCGCCAGAAGATGCTTCCAGGCAATAAGGATCGAGGTCAATCACGAGCTTGATTCCGTCAGGACTTTACTGCAGGAGGGACCCAAGAGATTGTCCGACGGCGGCAGAATGGCAGTTATAAGCTTCCATTCGCTCGAGGACAGGATCGTAAAAGAAGAGTTCCGTACGCTTCAGGATCCCTGCACCTGTCCGAAGAATCTTCCCTGCGTATGCGGCAAGAAGAGTCTCGGAAGGGTAATAACAAGAAAACCGATCACGGCAAGTGATGAGGAATTAAAAATAAATAACAGGTCGCACAGCGCTAAGCTTCGCGTCTTTGAAAGAAAGGAATAGGCTATGTCTTCGGTAAAAGCGGGCGAATTTTATACTGAAGTTTACGTACCTCTTACAAGGCAGGTATATGAGTATCCTGCGCTTTCTAATAAGGATGACGAAAAGAAGAAGAAAGAAGCTCTCAAGAAAGAGAAGAAGTTGTTGAGACAGGCTGCAAGAAGCCGTGTCTTCGAGACTGTTATTGCTGTAGGACTCATCATATTCGTAGGCGCATTCTTTATGTTACTTATAAATCCGCAGGTAGGCTTGGCGGAACTTGCAAAAGACAATTCGGACCTCAAGGATCAGATAGCGGTGTTGAAGAGAAATATCCTTGATTCCGAAGAAGACCTTAACGGTATAACAGATATGGACAGTATCAGAGCGCAGGCACTCGCTCTCGGTATGCAGGACCCGAATGCGAATCAGGTCGTTTCGATCCCGATGCCCGAGGATGACAAACTCGTCACTATGGTATCATATGACGAGGAGTTCGGAATCAGCGAGGAGGCGTATGACAGCGCTGTAGAAGCTCTGGTCAATTACTACCTCGAAGAAGAAGCATCGGATGAGTGACGGGAAGAACCTAAACAAAGAACAACATACTGACGCGCATACAGAAAAGAGCCGCAACGAACGTATATCGCTTGGACTTACCATGGCGATATATGCTTTTATCGGGCTTTTTGCTTTGTATCTTGTAGGTGATCTTTACAAGACCACTGTAATCGACTACGACATCTACGCCAGAGCCGCTTCCGACCAGCAGTGGAGGATGATGTCCTATGCTGCCGACAGAGGTGTTATCTACGATGCGAACAACATGCCTGTCGCATCCAATACTTATAACTATACTGTAGTAATCTCACCTAAGGTCCTGATGAGTTCCGATGAGATTGAAGACGGAACGCTTTCACGTGATCAGCTTATAAGCGATATGGCGGCGATGTTCGAGATGGACGCTTCGGAGATAGAAGAGGTTCTTCCTTTCGACCCCGAGGACGCTTCCGATCCGCGAAATGAAGTCGCCGGTATGGACCTTGTAAGAAATCTCGAGGCGGAGCTTGCCGAGCCCGCGAAGACCTACTGCCAGCAGCACAGACTTGCGGGAATATCATTCCTTGCGGTACCCCAGAGATACTATAACTACGGAAGTCTCGCGGCACAGGTGATCGGTTACGCGAGCAACAACGGCATCAGCCTTAACGGTGTATACGGACTCGAGGCTTATTACAATGACGTTCTTTCCGGTACAGACGGCTACAGATATTCGGAGGTAGACCAGGGAACAGAGGGTGTACTTCCTTACTCTGACGCTATCACACAGCCTGCCGTCAACGGAAACAACCTTGTACTTAATGTAGATATTAATATACAGAGAATAACAGAGGAGATCTGCAGAAGCGCTTATATCCAGTACGCTCCGAGAGACGGTATCTGTGCCATCGTAATGAATCCTTACACAGGTGCTATCCTCGCGATGGTATCGCTTCCGGACTACGATCTTAACGACCCGTACGGACTTCCTTACGGTATGGATGCGATCGTGTGGAATGCTATGGACGATGATGAGCAGGTCGATTACCTCATGAGTAACGTCTGGCGTAATAGATGCATCTCCGATACTTATGAGCCGGGTTCCACATTCAAGGCTCTGACGACATGTATCGCGTTCGAAGAGAATCTTACGAATGAGAATGAACAGTTCTCGGATGCTCCTATCCAGGTGTCCGATATAGATACGATCTCATGCTGGCTTCAGAAGAAGAACGGCGGTAACCACGGTATGGAGAGCTTAAGAGAAGCTTTCGAGAATTCGTGTAACCCTATCTTCGTTCAGCTCGCGCAGAGGATCGGCGTCAGCAGATATTACAGATACGTTCACATGTTCGGCTTCTACGAGACGACGGGTATCGACCTTCCTGCCGAAGGTACCGGTATCTTCCATACAGACCCGTCCGTTATCGATATGAGCTGTCTTTCTTTCGGTGAGTCCGCTACGGTTACTCCTATCCAGCTTATCAACTCTTACTGCGCTATCGTAAACGGCGGCAACCTCATGGTGCCTCATGTAGTCCGCTATATTACGGATGAGAACGGCAATATCGTTGATGAGATCGAGCCTGAGGTTATCCGTACGATCTTCTCCGAGGACACTTGCGCAAGAGTAAGACAGCTCATGATCGACGTAGTAGACGAAGGTACGGGTTCCGCGGGTCAGGTTCCGGGTTACTACGTTGCAGGTAAGACTTCGACGTCCACTATCGAGACCGGTGAACTCGCAGGCGCACACGTTCTGTCGTTCTCCTGTTTCGCTCCTTCTTATGATCCTCAGATCGCGGTTCTCGTAGTGCTTAACAAGCCTGCGGAGAACTCGGTAGGTTCATCAGCAGCTGCTGCGACTGCGGCGCGTATCGTTGAGGGTACGTTAAGATACATGGGCGTTCCCCGTATCCTTACGGCGGAGGACTATGATCAGCTTACGACAAGATACTGGGTACAGCCGGTAGTCGGACTTTCCGCTACGGAAGCCGCTTCTACGATCGGATATAACGGTATATCCTGTGTATACGGTTCCACGAGCATGACAGCCGAGACTATCGTAGGCGCAACTTATCCTTCTACGGATGCGCAGCTTTACAGCTCGGGTATCGTAATGCTCTATCCCGAATCAGACAACATCCAGATGCTTACGAGCACGGTTCCGAATCTGTCGGGCAAGACAGCTATCGAGTGTATGGAAGCACTCCGCGACGTTAATCTTAACTGTTATATAGAAGGCGATGTAATGGGCATCTGCGTAGGACAGAGCGAACTGTCCGGAGCGCAGGTATTCTCGGGTTCGATCATTACGGTTACGCTCGAGGATACGGCGATCGCACCTGAAGGTGAGGAGGCTGCTGTCGAGCCCGAGGGCGAAGACGGCGTCGTATCCGACGGTGATGAGACGACCGAGACAACGGAAGGAATGGTAGGCTGATATGGAATTCGGTGAGTATACGTTAGTTACAGGACAGATCCCGGAGACAACAGCTTCCGTGGAATTCGACTCTCGAAAAGTAATTCCCGGCAGCGTATTTGTCGCGGTAAAAGGATTCAATTCGGACGGACACAGCTTCATTAAGCCCGCGCTTGAGAAGGGTGCATCCGTGATCGTCGTTGATGAGAATGACTGCCCTTACTCCGATGATGAGCTCAAGGAGACGGCAGAACCTGCCGGAGCTTGCGTTATCAAGGTTAAGGATTCACGTAAGGCGAGCGGATATCTTGCTGCGGAATTCTTCGGACACCCCGAGAAGAAGCTTCACATGATCGGTATCACGGGCACCAAGGGCAAGACTACGATAGCATTTATGATCAGGGATATCCTTGAGACCGCGGGACGCAAGAGCGGACTTATCGGAACAGTCTGTGACATCGTGGACGGGAAGAAGCTGAAGGCCAATCACACAACTCCCGAGGCTCGTGATAACTATGAGCTTCTTAATAAGATGACGGACTGTGGTTCCGACGCTTGCGTTATGGAAGTAAGCAGTCAGGGATTGAAGCTCGACAGAGTATATGGTATCGAATACGGGATCGGCTGCTACACGAATTTCTACGAAGACCATATAGGCGGCAACGAGCATCCCGATATGCAGGATTATCTTAACTGCAAGCTTAAGCTGTTCGAGCAGTCGAAGACAGCCGTTATCAATATGGATACACCCGTAAGCGGTGACTTCTTCGTTAAGGCACAGCAGTGCGGATGTCAGATCATAACATACGGTCTGTCCGACGGTTGTGATGTGCAGGCTTATAACCTTGAGAACGGCGTGAAGGACGGACGTGCGGGAATGTATTTCGATGTTACGTGTCCGTGGTATAACGGCAGGCTTTTCGTTGCGATCCCGGGCGAGTTTAATGTCTACAATGCACTTTGTGCACTTGCGGCTGCATTCCTGTCGGGAGTAAAGCCCGATGCGGTGGAGAAGAGCCTCGCGTCCATAGAGGTTCCCGGAAGGCTTCAGCCTGTTAAGAATGATCTCGGGATAACGATCCTTGTTGATTATGCACATAACGCTGCATCCCTTGAGAACGTGCTCGATACTTTGAAAAAGGCAACTGACAAAAAGGTCATAACAGTCTTCGGATGCGGGGGCGACAGGTCCCACACGAGAAGGTTCGAGATGGGCGAAGTCGCGGGCAATAAGTCCGACTTCACAATTGTGACATCTGACAATCCTAGGACCGAGGATCCTTCTGTTATAATCGGTCATATTGTCTCGGCGATAGAGAAGACAAAGGGTAAGTTTAAGACTGTTCCCGACAGGGCGGAAGCGATATATGAAGCGATAAAGACCGCCGGGCCCGGTGACATTGTTCTCATCGCCGGCAAGGGCCATGAGGATTATCAGATCTTCAAGGATAAGACGATACATTTCGATGATGCCGAGGTGGCAGCAGATGCCGCGGCAAAGATACTGGAGGAGAGAAAGTGACAAGAATGTTCTCATTCGATGAGGCGGTGGCAGCCGTTAACGGTACCGTGGTCAACCGTAAAGGTGTGATCGGCGGCACTCTGTTTATCACGGGTGTTTCCTCCGATGTGAGAACGGTCGAAGAAGGCAATCTTTTCTTCGCACTTAAGAAAGATACTTTCGTTGGTAATGATCAGATCGCATCCGCTGTTGCCAGAGGCGCGTGTGCGGTCGTCGTAAACTCCATGACCAAGGTGCCGGATTACGGTATCGGTATTGTTGTTAAGGATACTTCCAAGGCTTTGGCAGATCTTGCCGAGCATTACAGATATAAGATCGGAGCCAAGGTCATAACCGTTACCGACTCCGATCCGTCCGGTGCCTGCAGTATGATCGCTGCGGCGCTTTCGCCTTCGTTTAAGATATGGTCGACGGGGAACAGCCTTCCCGAAACCATACTGTCGGCTCCGCAGGATACAAGGGTTCTTGTGATCGCTTCCGATCCTGAAAAGGACATCCGTATCTCGAGCCCCGACATCGCGGTTATACCGTGCTCTTCCGGCGACGGTAATATGGATAAAGATAAGATAAAAGATATAAGCAGCAGGATCATTAACAGTCTCGGACCGAACGGCATCCTGATCGTGAACGGCGATGATGATTTCCTGTTCGGTCACGTGCGTAATATCATTCCCATTAATAACGGTCTGGTCGCGGTCTCTGCCGGTGACAGGCTTAAGGGCGGGGTGAAGAACTGTCCCGTATGCGTCAATGCATCCGGTGTTAAAGGGGATAACGGTACTGACTTTGACGTTGCAGTCACCGTGGGTGATAAGGAAAGCTCTCTGAAGGGTGTGCATATCACAAAGAGCGGCTTGAACAACGTGCGCAATGCGTGCTTCGCGATAATGTGTGCGAACCTTCTTAATGCGGATGCGGACAAAGCTTTGGAGGCATTGGCTTTAAATGACTAAGATCAAGGCACAGCAGAAGAAAAGTAATATACCTCTTATCCTGATGATGTTCGGCATCGTCATGTTCGGTCTTGTCATCCTGTATTCCGTATCGGGCCCTGCGGGTTATGCCAAGTCGGTACATGATTCGGCATATTATCTTAAGAGGCAGATCCTGTGGACTGTCGTAGGACTTATAGTCGCACTGGTAATATCGTTTATCCCGGTCAACTTCTTTAAACACCCGGTAATATTCTTCTCGGCGTACTTTGTGAGTCTCGGTCTTGCCATCGCGGTAAGACTGTTCGGTAGTGAGATCAACGGTGCTAAGAGATGGATCCTCATAGGTACATGGGAGTTCCAGCCTTCGGAGCTATGTAAGATCGGTCTCATAATAGCGCTTGCGGGATACCGCGAATATATAGTGCGGATGCGCGCGCAGGGCAAGCTTCAGGCGAAGACCGGCAAGAGCCAGGCATGGAACCATGCTTTCTTCGACTTTATCATTCCTGTCGCGGCGTGCCTGCTCGTTGACGTATTTATCCTTTTCGAGCCGCACTTCTCGTGCTTCCTTATTATCGGTGTCGTCGTGTTCATGTGCACGCTTAATTCCGGTGCAGGCATAAGAGCGTGGATCCTCGGAGGTCTGTCGATCCTTCTGGTCGGTGTAATTCTCGGTGCCGCTTATATCGCGATCAACCCGAATTTCCGAAAGAACTTCGCTCACGTTTACCAGAGACTTAACGTCTTCGCTGCCACAAGCGGTGACGAGGAGGTCGAGGTTACGGAAGACGATACGCGTCAGGTTACGAACGCACACAATGCGCTCGGCTCCGGCGGAATGTGGGGCAGGGGCTTGGGCTCTTCCCGCGCGAAATATAATTACGTTTCAGAGGCGCAGAACGACTATATCTTCTCCATCTATGTAGAGGAGACGGGATTCGTCGGAGGTGCCGTGCTGATATTATTCTATATGCTGATGTTCGCGATGTTCGTGCAGGTAATTCTGCGTGCGAACAGTGTGTTCGCGAGAATGCTTGCGACAGGTTGTACGTCACTTATTGTGATACAGGTCGTGCTCAACCTCGCCGTTGAGCTTCAGGTTATCCCGTCGACCGGTGTTACGCTGCCGTTCGTAAGTTACGGCGGTACCGCGCAGCTGTTCCTTCTTGTCGCATACGGACTTATCCTGTGCGTATCAAGAAGCGGAACCTCGCCCAAGATCAGTAACAACAAGTCAGAGGCAGTTGTATGAAGCGTTTTATAGTAACAGGCGGCGGTACGTCGGGACATATCAATCCTGCGATAAGTATCGCTGATGCCCTCGCGGCTCATTACGGTCCCAAGGAAGGATGCGAGATCATCTTCACGGGAAGAAGCGAGGGCCTTGAAGGAGAACTCGTTCCCAAGGCGGGTTATGAGCTTAAGAATATCACTGCAAAGCCTTTCCCGATGAAGCCTTCGCCGCGTATGTTCAAGGCATTCGCAGCGAACCTTAAAGGTAAGAAACAGTGCAAGCAGATAATCAAGGATTTTAAGCCCGACGCGGTAATCGGTACCGGCGGATATGTATGCGCGCCCTTACTTGAGGCTGCATCTTCGATGAAGGTCCCCGTTATCATTCACGAGGCGAATGCATTCCCGGGAAGAGCAAACCGCTGGATCGGACGCAAGGCGGATCTCGTGCTCACGGGTTTCCCGAATCTTGAGAAGGATTTCTCCAGGGCGGGTAAAGTGGTGTGCACGGGTAACCCGATAAGATCCTGTGTGGCAACTACCGATGCTGCGGCGTGCCGTGAGAAGTTCGGCCTCGGTCCCGGCGATAAGATGGTGTTTGCCATGGGCGGAAGTCTCGGTTCGAAGACTATCAATGACTTTGTGATCAGGGCGGCTTCGGAGCCTCGGTTTAAGGATGTAAGATTCGTGCTCGGAACGGGCAAGCAGCAGTCTTCGAAGATTGCTTCGGATGTTGTTATTCCCGATAACCTCGAGATGTATGAATATATCAGCAATCCCAATGAATATATGGCAGCGGCGGACGTGTCGCTTACAAGGTCCGGTGCCGTTACCTGTGCGGAGACGGCGGCTATCGGATCATGCTCGGTTCTGATCCCATATCCGTATGCGGCGCATGATCACCAGACGTATAACGCTTCTGCTTTCGCGGATATCGGAGGATGCGTGCTGATGCCGGACAAGGATGTCGCGGAAGGAAAGCTCGGGGATGTTCTCGAGGAGCTTCTTAATGATGAAGCAAAAAGAATGAGTATGAGAAGCAACGCGAAGAAACTTGCGGTACCGGACTGTGACGAGAAGATCGTAAAAGCTGTAGGAGAGCTTATCGGTGGCTGAAGAAGACGAGAACAAGTCTAAGCCTATAGAGGAAGAGCAGAAAGAAGAAGGTAAGGCTGCCGCTTCTGAGGAAACGTCCGCGGAAGAAGAGGACGTCGTTGTTGTCGAGGACGAAAAGGAAGAGAAGTCTGAGGAGAAGCCTGAGGATAAGCCGGAATCTAAGAAGCCTGAACAGAAGAAGCCGGAGCCCAAGAAGCGCTCCAAGAAGAAGGCAGGGAAGGATCAGAAAGAATATCTGCCGGATTTCCCTTTCGAGTTTAAGACAGTAATCGCGGTGCTGCTGACGGTATTGGCGATAGTTCTGATCTGGTGTGTGATATTCCATCCCGCCATGAGGATCGACACGATCGAGGTCAACGGCAATTATGAGTTCTCGGATGATGAGATCCTCGAGGCTTTAGGCCTGCATACAGGCGATCACATCTTGACGCCGACATTCATGCAGTGCAGGGCTCTCGAGAGAAGCACTCCGTATATCGATGACGTTGATGTTCATATTAACTTCCCTTCGGCGGTAACCGTAGAGGTTACGGAGAGACATAAGCTCGCTTACATCAAAGTTCCCGACGGCTATGCCGTAATCGACGATGAGGGCGTTATCCTTGAATTCACTACGTTCGCGACGGAGGATGTTCATCCCGTGCTGTGCGGTCTTGACCTTGACAGCGTCGTGATAGGGCAGAGAACGAATATAACAGAGTCTTTGAAGTTCCAGAAGATGATCCTCGTGCTCGGGGCCGTTCTTGATGCCGACAGGGGATCGCTGCGAAATGACGGCTACAGCTTCTATGACAGCGTCCGCGAGGTCCGTATCGTGTCTTCCGGACTTATCTTCCTTACCGTAGAGCTTCCGGACGGTACCGTTCTTCAGGTAAAGCTTGCGGGTGTCGAGAACATCGACGACAACATGCAGTGGCTTCTTTATGCGATAAGAGCCGATGCTTTCGAAGGTCTTCCGGCGGGATCTCTCGATATGACCGAGGATGAGAAGATATACCGCGCGTATAGTACATATTATTAATAAATAATATTACTGTAACCTGCGTTGATTGCATATTCAGGGAAAAAAGTTTAACATTAAGCGGTGAGAATGAAATATTCTATTGTCGAAGTACAACATTTAGTTTAAAATTTATTTGATTGTACTATATATAGGATTTTGAAAGTACATTTTAAACAGATACACGGAGGATCTGACGATGTCTGATAAAAGAGGGTTTGTTCTGGACGAAGACCATTTCGCTACGATCAAAGTAATCGGTTGTGGCGGCGGTGGTTGTAACGCAGTCGACAGAATGATAGACAGTGGTGTCCAGGGAATTGATTTCATTTCGATCAATAGTGATAATCAGGCACTTGCCAGGACAAAGGCAGCTATTAAAGTACAGATCGGTGAGAAGGTCACAAGAGGTCTCGGATGCGGAGCTGATCCCAGCATCGGCGAGAGAGCTGCAGAAGAGTCCAAGGATGAGATCGCCGAGGTTATTTCAAATACCGACATGCTCTTCATCACAGCAGGCATGGGCGGCGGTACAGGAACAGGTTCTGCTCCCGTAGTTGCACAGATCGCTCAGGAGCTCGGTATCCTTACAGTAGCAGTTGTTACAAGACCTTTCGGATTCGAGGGTGCAAGAAGAGCACAGAATGCCGAGAAAGGTATCCGTGAGCTCGAGAAGTATGTAGATGCTCTCGTAGTCGTATCTAACGACAAGCTGTTGGAAGTTGTTGATGACGATACTTCCTTCGAGGAAGCATTTAATATGGCAGACCAGGTATTGAAGTTCGGTGTTGCAGGTATCTCCGACCTCGTAGCTATCCCCGGACTTATCAACCTCGACCTTGCCGACGTAAGGAGAGTTATGACGAAGGCAGGCGTATGCCACATGGGTATCGGCCGTGCTTCCGGCGAGGGAAGAGCTACAGCAGCTGTTAAGCAGGCTATCAACTCACCCTTGCTCGATACAACTATCGAAGGCGCTAACGGCGTGATCATCAACTTCACGGGCGGACGTAACATGAAGCTCCAGGAGATCGACGCAGCTGCCAAGCTCGTTCAGGAGTCTGTTGCACCCGAGGCTGAGATCATCGTCGGTGCAGTTATCGATGCATCTCTCGAAGACGAGATCATGATCACTGTTATCGCATCAGGTTTTGATAATTCTATCAATGCTTCCTCTAACCACAGAGCAAGCACATCTATTCTCTCCAGAAATAATCCCCAGCTCGTAAGTGAGCCCAGACAGCCTGCTCCTGTTACAACAACAAGCAGAAGCTCCTACTCCAGACCCGAGCCGGCACCCGCACCTGCTCCCAGACAGGCAGCACCCGGATTCCTTTTCGGAGATGATTCCGTAAATTCCAGAGTTCAGGCAGCTCGTGAGCCTGAAGCAGTACCTGCACCCGCTCCCGTTGAGCCGGCACCTGCTCCTTCTCCGATCCCTGTTCAGAGATCATACACGATGCCTGCATCTGAGCCCGCACAGGCTGCACCCGGTCAGTACGGCGGCAAGCCCCAGGTTAACGTAACACCTGCTGCTCCCGCTCCTTCACAGACCAAGACTGCAAAGCCCTGGTTCATGTTCGGCAACAAGGATAACGATCAGTAATGAAGTGTCCCAAGTGCGGAGCTGATAACGATAAAGTAATTGATACACGCCCCTCTGATGAGGGGCGTGCCATTAGGCGCAGAAGAGTCTGCATCGAGTGCGAGTACCGCTATTCGACGACCGAGCGTGCCGAAGTATTCGGCATGAAGGTCATCAAGAAGGACGGCACAAGACAGGATTTCTCTCGTGAGAAGCTGATGGCGGGACTTGCATCCGCCTGCTCGAAGAGACCCGTGTCTAATGCCAATCTCGAGAAGATCGTAGATGAGGTCGAGAACCGTCTTAATGATCAGCGTAATCATGAGATATCGACCAATGAGATCGGCGAGATCGTAATGGAGAGACTTAAGTCGCTCGATAAGGTCGCGTATGTCAGATTTGCATCTGTATACAGAGACTTTACCGACATCAAGTCTTTTACTGATGAAGTTGAACATTTGAGTACGAATAATTAAGAATAAGGGGGAATACTCTTATGGCAAAGAAAGTTCTTATAGTTGATGATGATGCGGATATCATCGAACTGCAGAAGCTTTACTTCGAGAAAGAAGGTTACGAAGTAGCTACATGCATGCAGGGTGACAAGGCAGTCGCTACATTTAATGTAACGAAGCCTGATATCATCATCCTCGATCTGATGCTTCCCGGTATGGACGGTAATGATGTCTGCCGCGAGATAAGGAAGATAAGTGACGTTCCGATCATCATGCTTACTGCAAGAACAGATACTCTCGACAGAGTAGTAGGTCTCGAGCTCGGTGCTGACGACTATGTTCCGAAGCCTTTCGAGCCGAAGGAGCTTCTTGCCAGAGTTAAGGCAGTCTTAAGAAGAACCGAGAAGAATGCTTCGCCGGAAGCCGGTTCCGATGATGAGAATGCTGAAGTTAAGACAGATATTGTCGCTTTCCCCGGACTTACGGTCGATAAGGTAAAGTATGTAGTTACCACTGACGGCAAAGAGGTTTATATGCCCCCGAAGGAGCTTGAGCTTCTTTTCTTCCTGGCTTCGAATCCCAACCGCGCATATTCCAGAGAACAGCTTCTCGAGAATGTATGGGGATATGATTTCTTCGGTGAGTCGAGAACGGTAGATGTTCACATCAAGAGAATCCGTGAGAAGATAGAGACTCCCGGAGTTGAGAGAGACTGGTGCATCAGAACAGTCTGGAGCAGAGGATACAAATTCGAGACTAAGTGATCATGGGGAAGGTAGATTCCTATAAATACAGGACAGTCTCTTCGGATTTTGCCGTATTCCTGAACACGTTTCTTATCATAAGCACGGTAATTGTTTTTGCTGTGCTTATTTTTATTTCCTATCAGAATATCAAGACGGAATATACGAATAATACGATGGGCTCATCTGCCAATGTATGTGCGGATGCGGCTAACGATTATCTGCTGATCTGCGATTCGTATGACAACAAGGCAGACCGTGACAGGCTCATCGGGATCTATTTAAGATCGAATGTCCTGTCCGAACACGGAGCCGTTTATATCGTTGATTCTAACGGTTTGGTCAAGTATTCGAACGGCGTTTTTGTCTACGATAATCTGAATTCCACCCTTAAGGCTGCCGTCAATTCGGTAGATTCGTTGGGCGGCGGATTATATCAGGAATATCTGGAACTTACGGGTACAAGATCGCAGATCATCACTGCGATGAATATACAGGATACCGGCATGTATTCCATAGTCATAACCGACTTGAATATTGCAGACTACAGCAGTCAGTATCTGAATATCATCATATACCCGGTACTTGTGTCCATGATCGCTGCGATCGCCCTGTTTATCGGATTTACGGGACTTACGATCAGGCCCCTTAGAAGTATTACGAGAACTATCTCGAAGGTTGCGGGCGGAAATCTGTCGGCAAGGATTGATGAGAAGTACACCACATACGGTGACAGCACGGGAATGCTTACACTGTCTTCCGATCTGACGGATATGGCACGTAATATAAATTACATGATCGAGACGCTTGAGAATCAGGAAAAGGACCGATCCGTGTTCATCTCATCTGTCGCTCATGATATCAGAACACCTCTTACATCAATAAACGGTTTCGTAACCGCCATGATGGACGGTACCATTCCTCCTGAGCTGTATGAGAAGTATATGCTCAGGATCAAGGCCGAAGTAGATAAGATCAGAAGTCTTGTCGTGTCCATGACAGAGGCATCGTCCCTGTCGCATGTTGACCCCGAACTCATGGACGAATTCGATCTTAAAGATGCTGTCGGCGACCTTATGAGTGAGCTTGAGCCGCAGCTAACGGCCAAGGATATAACCTGCGAAGTCAGGATTAACGAGAACGGCGGCACGATGGTGTACGGCGAGACTCAAATGCTGTGCCGTGTTCTGCTTAACATTGTTACAAACGCAATAAAATTCACGCCTGAGGGCGGTAAGATCATAATCTCATCTCCTATGATCAGGAACAAAAAGAGAGTCATTATGGTCGAGGATTCCGGCCCCGGAGTCGAGCCCGAGAAGCGCAACAGAGTCTTCGAGAGCTTCTACAAGACCGATCCTTCGCGTAAGCAGGAGGGCTTCGGTCTGGGCCTTTATATCTGTAAGCAGATCCTTTCCGGTCACGGGCAGTCGATCAGACTTACCGAGAGCCAGGAACTCGGCGGCGCGCTGTTCATATTCACTTTCCCGACACCTCCTTCGAAGAGCTGATCTATGAGAAAGTCCGACAGACAAAAACTTGCCGACCTCACATGGGAGAGCTTAAGTGAGGCTTTCCCGGATTCTGCATGTTCTCTTGATGCGGATTCGCCCGAGCGTCTTGCGATAAGAGGGATACTCTCGGCACAGTGCACGGATGTCAGGGTGAATATCACTGCGCGGGAGCTTTTCGAGCGGTGTCCTTCCATGGAGGATCTCGATGCGCTTCCCGAGGAAGAACTTATGAGCATAATCAAGCCGTGCGGGCTTTATAAGTCGAAGGGCAAGTCGATCAAGACTTTCGCGAGGCTTTACTGCAGTGAGTGGGGCGGGAAGGTGCCGACGGATGTGGCCGCTCTTATGAAGTGCCCCGGAGTAGGCAAGAAGATCGCGAATCTTATTGTAGGCGAGGTGTACGGCATTCCCGCTGCCGTTGTCGATACGCACTGCAAGCGCGTCATGTACCGCATCGGTATCACGGACAACACGGACCCGCTGAAGGTCGAGAAGGACATATGTGAAGTTTTCCCCGAGGATACGTGGATCGCGCTGGGACACAAGGCGGTCGAGCTCGGCCGTACATACTGCGATGCGCGTGCACCGAAGTGCGGTGAGTGTCCTCTTAATTCATTCTGTAAGAAACGCACGGGTGACGGTAAATGAGTACGCCTGCTAAGATCACATTAAGAAGTCCGGTCACGGACCTGTACGGCATCGGACCCGAGGCCGGAAAGAAGCTGGCGAAGCTCGAGATCACAACGGTGTTCGATCTTCTTACGTTCATTCCTCGCCGTTATAACGACTGGTCTGACATAAGCAGAATCGATATGTGCGAGGAGGGCAAAGAGATTTCTTTCCTCGGCACGGTAACGACTTCTCCTGTTCGAAAAGGTATGAAAAAGCAGTCGCCCGTAGCCTTCTATGTAAGCGACGGCACCGGGCGTATCGAGCTGTCGTATTTTAACGCGCCGTATATCATGAATAAGTTTATGATCGGAGATAAGATCTTCGTTCACGGTCAGGTGACTTATTACGGAACGCATGCGCAGATCGTAAATCCTTTCTGTGAGAAGGCGGCTTCCGCGGATGAGCTCAAGCTCGTAAGACCCGTATATCACTTAACTGCGGGCATCACATCCAACATGATAAGCAAGTGGGTCGGTACTGCTCTTAAGCTTGTTAAGGGGCAGATCCCGGATGTCATCCCGGCTTCTCTGAAGGAGCGCGAGAACCTGTGCGGAGTTTATGAAGCATATCAGTATGTGCACTTCCCGGATTCGATAGAGCAGGCCGCAGAAGGAAGAAGAAGGATCGCGTATGAAGAGCTGATCCTTCTCGGTATAGGCATGAAGTATTTCATGTCGGTAGGCGGTCCCGAAGAGGTCGCACCGATAGTAGTTCCGCACGGCCAATTGTCTTCTGATGCCGCATCAAGATGGAAGACTGTTGTAGGTAACTTGGGATTCAAGCTTACGGGAGACCAGAAGAAAGCGCTTACCGATATTCAGCAGGACCTCATGGTAAGTAAGCCGATGAACCGTCTCGTTCAGGGTGACGTAGGTTCCGGTAAGACTGCGGTCGCGATACTGTCGATGGCGATGACCGCGATCATGGGCAAGCAGTCCGTTCTGCTCGCACCCACATCTGTTCTTGCCAAGCAGCATTACGATTCCGCATGTGTTCTTCTTGAAGGAAGCGGGATCAATGTCGCGCTGCTTCTCGGTAAGACAAAAGCGTCTTTGAAGAAAGAGATAAAAGAGCAGCTTCGTGAAGGTGAAGCTTCGATAATTATCGGAACCCACGCAGTGCTTACGGATGACGTTAAGTTTAATGATCTGTCTTTGGTTATTGCAGACGAGCAGCACAGATTCGGTGTCAAGCAAAGAGAGAAACTTCTTATATCCCGCGACGGCTCTGACGGCGTTAATGCAGTGCATAATCTTGTCATGACCGCGACTCCGATACCGCGTACTCTCGCGATGGTAATTTACGGCGATATGGCGACTTCGGTTATAAAGGAGAAGCCTGCGGGACGTAAGGAGATCAAGACTCATTTCCTTCCGTATACTGACGGGGACGATATATATAATGTGCTTATCGCGAAGCTTCGTAAGGGTGAGCAGGCCTATATTGTCTGTCCTCGAATTGATGATGATTCCGAGGTGCTGGCGCCCGACGAATACTACTTCGATGATTTCTTCGATGTAGGTGAACAGACGCTTGAAGCCGTAAGCGTTAAGACGATGAAGAATAGACTTGACGATCACGGTATCTCGGATAAGTATCCGTCAGCGGTACTCTACGGATCGATGAAAGAGACGCAGAAACTCGAGGTAATGGAGAAGTTCCTGTCGGGTGAGATCAAGGTTCTTATATCAACGACTGTTATCGAAGTAGGCGTCAATAATCCGAATGCGACCATGATGGTTATAATGAATGCCGAGAGATTCGGCCTTTCCACACTGCATCAGTTAAGAGGGCGTATCGGAAGAGGAGACAAGCAGTCTTACTGCGTTCTTTGTTCCGATAACAAGACAGAGCGTGCACTCGAGAGAATGAAGCTTATGTGCGAGTGCTCGGACGGATTCGAGCTTGCGGGAAAAGATCTTGAATTAAGAGGTCCGGGTGACTTCTTCGGAACACGTCAGCACGGTATTCCGACGCTTCGTGCGGCGAACCTTTTTACCGATGCGCCGCTTGCGAAGACGGCCTGTGATGAGGTAAATAAAGTTTTCGAGAAGGGCGGGAAGGAAGCCTCGGATCTCATGGATAATATAGGCGTCATGTTTAAGTTGAGATTTGCCGAGAAGATGGGGACGTTATAATGCCGAGAGTAGTAGCGGGAAGATTCAGGGGGATAATCCTCGATGCACCGAAGGGGGACAATACGCGTCCTACGGGCGACAAGGTAAAGGAGGCGCTGTTCTCGATCATACAGACGCGCGTGGCGGGCAGTTCGTTTATAGATCTTTTCGCAGGGACGGGCGGCATCGGTATAGAGGCTTTAAGCCGCGGCGCTTCGTCTGTCGTGTTGGTTGAGAAGTCGGGTTATGCCGCATCTGTAATCAAGGGTAATCTTAATAAGCTGCATTTGGAGCAGGACGATGACATCCGTCTTATTAAGTCGGGATACGACGCCGCGCTGAACGCGCTTGCCGATGAGGGGCGTAAGTTTGATGTCATCTTCATGGATCCGCCGTATCGCATGGCACATAAGGCCGCGGTGACTGCAGCAGATATCATCGACGATCGTGATCTTCTTAACGACGGCGGCATCTTTATCGTCGAACATTCGTCGGACCTGCCTTTTGTAACAGATGTAATAAATATGAAAATGAATCGTTCTTGTAGCTACGGGCTCGCGGTGTTAACATTTTTCTCGAAGAATGATTAATGTGGAGGATTGTGCAGGGTGACTTCGCTTCTTTTCCCGGGTAGTTTTGATCCTTTTACAAGAGGACACCGAGATATCGCGAGACGTGCTGCGAAGATCTGCGACAAGCTCTACGTTGTTGTTATGAACAACAGCAAGAAGGATTATCTGTTCTCCCTTGATGAGCGTGTTGATATGGCGAAGGCGGTACTTGCCGAATACGGAAATATCGAAGTGCTCGGAAGCGACGGACTTCTTGTTGACATCTTCAAGGACTTGGGTTGTAATGCAGTTGTAAGAGGCATCAGATCCGAGTCGGACTTCAGATTCGAAGCTGAAATGGCACTTGCCAACAGAATGCTGTATTCGGATTATGACGTGACGCTCCTGCCGTGCCGCGACGATCTGTCGCTTATAAGCTCGAGCATCGTTAAGGAGGTCGGATCATACGGCGGAGATATTTCCCAGATGGTACCGGCACAGATAGTAGATATGGTAAACGAGAGATTAAGGAAAGGAAGGACCTAACCCATGGACAACAGCAATTACGGACAGGCTCCCGCACAGAGGAGAGTGGAGAGATACGATGTTATCAGCAACATCAACGATATGATCGAGACACTCCGTGCAGCGAGCGGCGTACCGTTCTCTTCAAACTGCGCAGTAGACAGAAACGAGATGATCGCTTCTCTCGAGGAACTTAAGAATCATCTTCCTGCATCGATCGCACAGAGCAACGACATCGTAGTCAGAGCTCAGGAGATCATCACTACAGCACGTGAGAAGAGCAAGAAGATCATCGATGACGCTAACCGTCAGTATGCTTCCAAGGTCAACGATCACGAGATCACAAGAGGCGCACGCGACGAGGCTGACAACATCCTCGCAGCAGCCGAGAATCAGGCAGACGAATTGAGAAAGAGCGCTCACATCTATGTAAAGCAGCTCCTCACGGATGCCAACAACACATTGTCTGAGAGCATCGCAAAGATCCAGACAAACCTTTCTGAGATTGATACTACTATTGATTCAATGTAAGTAACTTTATAAGTTGCAACTTGACTCACAAAACACCGCGTAAACGCCCGGAACAGTGCCTAGGTCCCGGGCGTTTTTCATAGTAAAATATAAAGTATGAGTGAACTTAAGCAAAACAACGGGCTGAATAAGAATTACAACACGGCATATCTTCTGATATGTCTTGTTTCGTCGCTTGTTACGCTCATATTGATCTATGTCATGTTTATGATCGCCGGGCTGGCGCCGTTCGGCAACAGGACTCTGACCTACAGTGACGGTCAGTTCCAGATGATAGACCTTCTGGCCTGGTATAAGGATGTTCTCGCAGGCAAGGCTAATATAGATTATTCGATGGGCAAATCGCTCGGCGGAAGTACATTCGCCGTATTTACTTACTATCTTGCGTCTCCGCTTAACCTTCTCATAGTGTTCTTCGACAAGGGTTCGACGCCGTTGTTTATGGACATCATCTTCACGATCAAAGCCATGCTGGCGTCGGCGTTCGCGGCGTACTACCTGACAAGAAGATTCAGACCGGAAGACAAAGAACGGTTCGGCGCGACGATTGTGCTCGCGGTGTCCTACGGGCTTTGTCCTTTCATACTTACGCAGAGCAGCAATACAATGTGGCTCGAGGGCGCGTACATGCTGCCTCTCATCCTCGCAGGAGTCGAGAAGATCGTCGGGAAGAAGCCCGGCACTCTGTTCTCGGTAAGTGTTGCACTTGCGCTTCTGTTTAACTGGTACACGGGAATCATTGATCTTCTTTTCGCGTGCTTCTGGCTTCTGTTCGAGCTCATAAGAGGGCTCTTGTCGGGTGCGTTTATGAATAAAGCAAAAGACATCGGTGCGGTCATAATCCGTTATGCATTGTCGTTCATAACCGGAGTTGCCATGTCTGCAGCCGTATTACTGCCGACGCTTAATATGCTGTCGGGCAGGACGCACGGTGCATCGGGTCTTAGCATGCTTAAGGATATCGGCTTTATCGGGCCCTTAACGGATGCGGTCTATAATTACTCTTTCGGCACGATAAGTCTCGAGGGAAGTGCGAGTCTGTTTACGGGATCTTTCGTGCTTATCGGCGTGATATTGTTCTTTGTTAAGGGCGCGGCGGATATTAAGCAGAAGATACTTAACGGCGGTATTCTTGTCTTTACCGTGCTCATGTTCTTCTGGCAGCCTCTTGTGGCGCTTTTCTCGATGCTTCGCGTAGTCGAGTCCTACTGGTACCGCTATACGTATCTTGCAAGCTTCGTGCTGATCTTCCTCGCGGCTTCTTACTTCCTTGCTACGGCGAAGCGTGAGATCAAGCCGTGGGTGCCGCTGGTATGCGCGCTCGGGTTCTGTGTTGTGACTGTTGTTATATCGTGCTTCAGATCGACGACTACTTCGGAACTTATATTCGCGGGTATGCTCGAGCAGTTAAGCGGTATATATATCGAGCAGGATCTGACGCCCGCGCTGGCTAAGCTTGTTTTCCCGCTGTTGATCTCGCTTATTATGATGCTCATTCTTGCGGGACGTAAAGAGAATCCCGCATTTACACGTGTTATGACGGGGACCCTAGCGATCGTAATCTGCGCGGAACTTGTCGCAGGCCAGGCCATACTCGTAAGATTCTACTCGGTCGACAATGCTCAGCATATCTCCGATTATACCGACCTCGAGCAGGACATCCTGCCGGACGGCGGTGAGGAGTTCTTCCGTATCGTACAGACGACTTACCACAGCAATCATCTCGGTGTGCCGCTGTCTTATAACGAAGCGATGGCATACGGCTTCAGTTCGGTGACTTCATTCGTGTCGGATCCTGACGAGAATGCCGTCATGTTCCTCGACCGCATGGGATATCCCCAGTACAGCGAGACGATAACGGTAACGGCTTCGGATAATCTCGCGATCGACAGCCTTCTTGGGGTAAGATATATCCTGCTCGATTCGGAGGATACGAATAACGAAGGCCTCGTATATGTCGATGAGACAGACGGGTTCAAGACTTTGTATGAGAATCCTTTCGCGGTGCCCGCGGCATTCGTTCGTGACGGTGCCGGTGACTATGACAGCACAAGCGAAGTGTCGTTCGAGTATGTTAATGACATGTACAGATTCCTGTCCGGTATAGACCGCGATGTATTTATCCCGCTTGAGTACGAGGGTGAATATGAAGTTACAGCCGATCCTGATGCAGTGGTCTTCTGCGAGCTTATAACAGGCGGGGAGGTCGGCGCGACGATCTTTATGAACGGTGAAGAAGTATCGCGTTATTCCCAGTTCCTTGCGCCGGTGCAGATCAGAGTTCCTCTCGATGATGAAGGCAGGGCTGACGTGCAGCTTGTTTTCGACGGGGAAGAGCTTGACGTCACAAGAGCATCGTTCTACATGCTTGATCTTGACGCTCTTGCGCAAGTCACGGAGGCGATAAAGCAGCGCGGTGTGCAGGCCGAGATCGGTGACGGTCGGGTAAGTGCGCAGGTTGAAGGGAACGAAGGTCAGAGCCTTTTTATCTCGATCCCTGAAGAAGACGGGTGGACAGTAACACGTAACGGGCAGGAGATCAAGCCGGATCTTATTGGCGGGGCGCTTCTGTCGATACCGCTTGAGAACGGCAGTAATGATATAACGATGACATATAAGGTTCCGGGTAAGACTGAAGGAATCGTAACGAGCTTTGCAGGCGTACTGATGCTTGCATGTGCCATAGTCATGGAAAGACGTAAGGTAAAGGGAGGACATTGATATGATACTCGGCGTTAATATTCAGAACTTCGATGTATTCGCTGACGACACGATCGGTCTGATGATCGGGGATTCCGCTCAGTATGCGGGGACCGCACCTTCGGAACGCGGGATAAGGCTTCGCAATTTAAATGCTCTCATAGGTCGTAATAACACCGGCAAGAGCGCATTCATACGCGCGCTGTCCTTCGTGAAAAGATGTATCCTCACAGACGTCGGCAAGGCATCGACAACCGACGACCGTCCGGGTTTTATGAACCTTCTTGTTGATAAAGAGAAGCCCGCTTCTTTCAGGATCTTCTTCAGGATAATGGATCCCGTTACGAAGAAGTCGGATTTTCTTCAGTATGAATTGACGATCGGCGCGAGTGCTCAGGGAAGTCCTTTGATCGAGAATGAGACTCTTCTTACTTCGGTGAAGAAAGAGGGCGGAAGTATCGTGGTCGAAGAGGTCTTCACGAATTCTTCGGAGGCGAGAGTCGTAAGCGATGACAGGATCACCGCATTAAGCGTGCTCGGCAGACTTAACGGAAGCGACGAGCCGATCAAGTTATTGTTCAATGAGATCAACGGCTGGTTCTTCTGTGCATTCTCCGCGGAGGAAGCATCGGATTATTATGCGGCGGGCAATGCTCCCGGCGGACACAAGCATCTTAATTCCGAAGGAAGCAACGTCGGCAATGTTCTGGACTATATCAAGTCTCTTGGTGATGATAAATATAATCAGCTCATGGAAGAGATTAACAGCAAGATCCCGACACTAAGGAAGAAGAGAAAGAATCTTCCGACAAACCTTCAGGGTTCTCCCGAGAAGCTGTTCAAGTATCTTCTGCTTCTAAGAGATCCGGAGCCCAAGTCGACGATCTTCATCGAGACGCCGGACCGTGATCTGTATCACGACATGGTCGATGTTCTCGCGGATGATATGCGTGAGTTCACATTAAGGCATCCGTACTCGCAGATCATCTTCTCGACGCATAATCCTTATATCGTCGAGACGATGTCGCCGAAGGAGATATGGGTATTCTCGAGAGAGGATGAAGAGGACTACGAGAGCGCGGATGTACAGATCCGCTGCGCAGGTTCCGACCCTGTGGTAATGGCTCTGACCGAGCAGGGCGTAGGCATGGGAGCTATCTGGTACGGCGGTCACCTCGACCAGGGCTCGAGCGAATATGATGACGAAGGCATGAATAATGCACATTGAGATACTGACAGAAGACAGATCCGGCGCAGTGGTTGTTGAGCGCCTCGTTACGCGTCTTATCGAGGAAGAGCATGCGGACGCAGAAGTTGCCGTGCGTCCTCACAGGGGATGCGGCAGCCTTCCGAAAGACTGGGACACGCGTCCCGTAAAATTCGCAAGCTCGCTTCTCGATCTGCTGCCTGCCAAGTGCCGTGCCTATAACAAGGTCTACGGCAATACCGATACGATCCTTGTGGTAATAATGGATTCCGATGCGAACGACCCGGATGAGCTTCGTCAGGAGCTCTACCGCGTATGCAAGAAATATGCACGCGACATAAGATCCGTTATCGGACTTTGCACCGAGGAAGTCGAGGCATGGCTCTTAGGCGACATCGACGCTGTTCTCAAGGCGTATCCCGACGCCGATCTTAAGGCATATCAGGAATATGTTCAGGACAGTATCTGCGGGACCTGGGAGATGCTGTGCCGCGTGACTTTCCCTGATAATTACGAAGACATAATCGAGATCGGGTATCCGGCTATCGGTCACTATAAGGCAAGATGGGCGGAAGTGATCTCGCCTTACATGGAGCCCGGCAACAACGTCTCGCCGAGTTTCCAGACGTTTAAGAATGCACTTCTGGCCGCGATGAGAAATTCCGTGCCGATCCCCGATATGCCGCGTCCCGGCGTCCGCCGCATCTCGTTCTGATGCATATCTACGTTCACATTCCTTTCTGCGCCCGTAAATGCCCTTACTGCGGCTTCTATTCCGTCGCGCATTGTAATGAGGCGGCAGGGTACTTTAAGGCTCTGGATAAGGAGATATTAGAGCAGCCTGTCATCTGTTCTGCCGAGGCGGAAGGCGATGTTGAGACGGTTTATTTCGGCGGGGGTACACCTTCCTTTGTCGATGCGTCTTATGTCTGCAATGCCTTCCGTAAGATAAGACATCTGTTCAGCTTAGAGGAGGGCGAGTTCACTATCGAGGTCAACCCCAACTCCTTTGATGCGGACAAAGCCCGCAAGTACCGCGAGGCAGGCTTCAACAGGATCTCCATCGGAGTGCAGTCGCTTCATGACGACGTGCTTCAGACTTTGGGCAGACTTCATGACAGACAGGAAGCGCTGGATGCGATCGAATGTGCGAAAAGCGCGGGATTCACGAACATCTCTTGCGACCTGATACTCGGCGTGCCGGGGCAGAGGGAAGAGGATCTTTACGAAGACGCACAGATCTTAATAGATGCGGGGGCGAAGCACATCAGCATGTACTCGCTCATGATCGAGGAAGGAACTCCTTTCGAGAAGAAGTACGGGGACAGGCTGGACGAGTATGTCGACCCGGATCTCGAGCGCAGGATGTACCACGGGCTGCGTTCTTTTCTTGAAAGCCGCGGGCTCATCCCGTATGAGATATCAAACTGCGCTTTCCCGGGGTACGAGAGCAGGCATAACCTGTCGTACTGGCAGGGACGCGAGTATTATGCTTTCGGGGCTGGGGCGCACGGTTATCTTAATTCGGAAAGGTTCGCGCATCCCGAGGATATCGGGGAGTATATAAAGTACCCGATGAAGCGCATTACGGAAGAGGTTCTTACTGAAGAAGACAAGCGTAAAGAGAAATGTATGCTTGCTTTAAGGACGAGTGCGGGAATTTGCCGCGAGTCAGCAAAGCAATATGGTGCTATAATAAGCAAAAATATGGAATTGGGATATCTTGAGGAATGCAATACAGGGTACAGGCTGACTTCTAAGGGTCTGGACTTCGCCAATCAGGTGTTTATGGACTTTGTCTGAAATGACAAAGATAATTAATGTTGTTTTTTGAGGTCTTCCATTATATTATTACCTATCATTGAGGTGTGAATGGAAAAACTTAGTGTTAAGAAGCCTTTTACCATCCTTGTAGCAGTAATTGCCATTATTGCTCTCGGCGCCGTGTCGCTCACGCGACTCCCGCTTGATCTCCTTCCTGAGATCAGCCTCCCTTATCTTATCGTAATTACGGCTTATCCCGGCGCGAGCCCGGAGAAGATCGAAGACCAGGTAACCAAGCCTATCGAGAATTCACTTGGTACCATAAGCGGCGTTGAGAATATCTCTTCGACAAGTGCTGACAGTTATTCCGTTGTTCAGCTCGAATTTGCCGACGGCACGGATATGAATGTCGCGATGGTAAGAGTATCGAGTGCAATAAATGAGCTTGAGAGCACGCTCCCCACAGGCGTTATGACACCTAATATCATGGAGATCAGCATGGATATGCTGGCTACCATGTATGTAGCCGTTGAGCGCGAAGGATATGATATCTATGAGCTCACGGACTTCGTTAATGATGATGTAATCCCTTATATGTCCAGACAGGACGGCGTCGCGAGCATAACGACGATCGGTCTTGTCGAGAGAAGCATACAGGTCGAGCTCAATCAGGAAAAGATCGACGCGCTTAATGACAGGATCCTGCGTGAAGTGGACAGTTCTCTTGCAGACGCTCAGGACGGTCTCGATGAAGCCCATGAGGCTCTTGATGAGGCACAGGATCAGCTCGATACGGCTCAGGCCAACTTCGGTAATATGATGTCCTCTGCGATATTCTCGCAGATCGACGGGCAGTCGGAGGAGATCGCCGACGGCTTAAGAAGCGGTATCGCGACTTTGGAGGAAAGGCTTGATGCTCTTTCGCAGGGCATAATGACTTTGCAGCCCGTACAGAACTCTGTATTGGACGGCGCACAGCAGAGAGCCGATGCGACACGTGCAAGTCTTGATAACGCGGTTGCCGTTCAGGCGCAGCTTAGAACGACTATGGAAGAGGCGCAGTCTGTATATAACCGGGCAAGTGCGGCGGTCCAGGCGGCACAGGCCGATCCGAATTTCCCGACTCCCGAGTATTCAGCTCTTCTTGAAGCAGAGGCGCAGGCAGCAGCGGCACTCGCAATTGCCCAGCAGGCTTATGACGAAGGTTCCGCGGAAGTTGCTGCCGCGCAGGCAGCTTTCGACGAGGCTACGGCAGCACTTTATAACGCATCGCTCGCACAGGCGGGTATCGCACCTTCCGAGATTGATTCACTTGTAAATAATATCAATGCATTAAGAGGTCAGTTCGAGCGTGAGAGGACCACGGTCAACGGTAATTCCATCAATGATCTGATCAATACGACGAGAAACCTGTCTTCGTTGATGGCTCAGTTGAGAGACATGATCGGACGCGTAAGAGCATCCGATCCCGTAGGAAGTCTTAATACGCAGGTCGTTAATCTTGAGGATCAGCTTAATCAGGTTAATGAGCTCGCGGATTCCATTCCCGATATCCTTAACGGACTTCAGACGGCATATGCAGGTCTTACCCAGAGTCAGCTCGATGCTGCGGTCCAGTTCTCGACGGCGGCGGTACAGCTTTCAGATGCACAGACAGCTCTTGATCAGGCTCAGGCACAGTACGATGCCGCCCGTGAGTCGGCTCTCGAGAGTGCCAATGCCGATGCACTCATCGATCCTGCGACACTTTCACAGCTTATATATGCTCAGAACTTCTCGATGCCTTTGGGTTACATCGACGATGAAGATGATAATTCCTGGCTTCTCCGAGTAGGTGAAGAGTTTACAAGTGCAGAGGATATAGCTTCCGCACTTCTTATCGATAACGAGACTATCGGCACGGTGCGTCTCGAGGATATCGCGGATATTGCGGTTATCGATACTGCGGACGACAGCTACACCAAGCTCAACGGATCCGACGGCATCATCCTTTGTATATTCAAGTCTTCCACGGCAGGTACCAATGAAGTATCTGCAGCTTGTAATGAGGCGCTCGAAGAACTGAGCGGTCTGTATCCCGGATTCCATTCGATCAATCTTGTAGACCAGGGAGTCTACATCAACATGATCATCGAGAGCGTATTCCAGAGCATGCTCATCGGTGCGATCCTCGCTATCATCATCCTTGCACTGTTCCTTAAGGATGTTAAGCCTACCATCGTCGTAGCGATCAGTATCCCGTTGTCGGTATTGTTCGCGATAGTTCTGATGTTCTTTACGGGACTTGAGCTTAATATGCTTACCCTGTCAGGATTGTCGCTCGGTATAGGAATGCTTGTAGATAACTCGGTTGTAGTTATGGAGAATATCTTCAGACTTACGGGCAGAGGTCTGTCTGCGCCCAGAGCCGCAGTTCAGGGTGCAAGGCAGGTAAGAGGATCTATCATTGCGTCCACGCTTACCACCATCTGCGTATTCTTCCCGGCGGTCTTCGCGCGTGAGCTTGTAAGAACGCTGTTGTTCCCGATGGCTCTGTCGATCGGTTACTGTCTTGTGGCTTCTCTTGTAATGGCTCTTACCGTTGTGCCTGCTTCGTGCAGTACGCTTCTTGCCAAGTCAAAGCCGAAGGAGCATAAGCTTTTCGACAAGCTGCTCGAGGTTTACGGCAAGTCCTTGAGGTGGTGTCTTAAGTTTAAGATCGTACCGCTGTCCATAGCGATAGGACTTCTCGCGTTCTCGCTTGTTATGCTGTTCAAGACGGGCATCATCTATATCCCCGAGATCACTACAAATGAGATAACAATCGAGATCACGACTCCCGAGGAGATGACGCGACAGGAATCGTATCATGCTGTCGATGAGGTCATGGACATGATCCTTTCCGTCGACGGTGTCGAGAATCTGGGTATCATGGATTCCGGAAGCGCATCTAGTTTCCTTTCTTCCGGTATGTCTTCGGATGAATACGGACATTACAGCTGTTATGCACTTGCTCCCGAGGATGCATCCTCACAGCAGGTAAACAGGATCGTATCTGATATTGAAGATGCAGTGGCAACGTCACCCTGTATCGTTGAAGTTTCCGCAGGAAGCGCCATGGGCGATGCTTCTGCGCTTACGGGAAGTTCCGGTATCACGGTTCAGATCTCGGGTAACGATTTTGATGTGCTCGAGAATATCAGTTCAGATGTAAGAGCGATCATGGAGACTCAGGAAGGTCTTACCGAGGTTACGGACAGCTTCGTTGAAGGCGATCCGACTTTGCAGGTCATCATCGACCGCGATAAGGCTATGGAGTACGGACTTACCGTCGCTCAGATCTATGCGGGTATCGCAGGCCATACATCCACGAGCGTGGATGCCGTAACGATAACCGTTGACGGCAACGATATGACCGTAAGCATCGTTGACAATACGGATGAGCTGACAAGAGAGAATCTTATGGATATCGAGTTCGAAGCAGTTGATATGATGGGTGCGTCTTCAGTTTCAGCAGGTGCCGATCAGAGCTTATTCTCTTCACTCGAGGATATGTTCGCGGGATTCACGGATGAGGAAGACTCAGAGTCTGAGGCTGATGGCGAAGATCAGATCGAAGAGGTCGTTGAAGAGGAAGAAGAGGAGGAGTCCAATATCCATACTCTGTCCGAGTTCGCGACAGTCGTCGAGACCGTATCTTCGGCATCTATCTCAAGAGAGAATCTCGTAAGATATGTAACAGTAAGCTCCGTAATGGAGGAAGGTTATAACGCGACTCTCGTATCACGAGAGCTCGAGCCCAGGATCGATGAATATGCGAAGACGCTGCCTGACGGTTATTCGCTTAATATCGGAGGTGAGTCCGAGCAGGTAAACGACCTTGTAAGACAGATGATCCTCATGGCGGCGTTAGGTCTCCTGTTTATCTATCTTGTAATGGTAGCGCAATTCCAGAGCCTCCTGTCGCCGTTTATCATCCTGTTTACCGTACCTCTGGCTTTCACGGGCGGTATGCTGGGTCTTCTTGTGGCAGGAGAGCAGTTATCGATGCTTTCGATGCTCGGCTTCGTTATCCTGATGGGTACCGTCGTTAATAACGGTATCGTATTCGTTGACTATGTTAACCAGTTAAGAATCGGCGGTCTTGAAAGACGTGATGCCCTCGTCGCGGCCGGTATGACGCGTATGAGACCTATCCTCATGACGGCTCTTACCACTATTCTTGCCATGTCCATGATGATCTTCGGATCGGGAATGGCTTCGCAGCTCGGACGAGGCATGTCCATCGTAATCGCTGGCGGACTTCTCTACGCGACGTTCATGACGCTTTATATCGTGCCTGTTATGTACGATATCCTGTTCAAGAAGCCTCCTGTCAACGTCGATGTCGGCAGTGATATGGACGAGGAGATCGACGATGCTGCCGAGTTCCTTGAGAAGATGGGCTTGAAGAAGGCTTGAACTATCTGAGGCAAAACTGAATTATCGTCAAATGTAAATTGACTTTATTTGACCTTAATGCTATCTTGTATTTGGCACTCGAAGTACTCGAGTGCTAATACGAAGCGAAAGGAGCGTTAAGGATGTCCGTAGAAGACCGTAAAATGAAGGTTTTACAGGCTATCGTCGATGATTATGTCACCACGAACGAGCCCGTAGGATCGAAGTCCCTGATCGAGAGACACAACTTCCCGGTAAGTTCCGCGACGCTCCGTAACGATATGGCAGAGCTCGAGAGAATGGGTTTGATCGAGAAGCCTCACACCTCCGCAGGAAGGATCCCTTCCGACAGAGGTTACAGGGAATATGTTGATTCCCTGATGACTGTCGATCAGTTAACCGAAGCAGAGCGCGAGGACATCTCCAGAAGAATAGACACGACCATCTTCGAGGCGCGCGACCTTCTTAAGAATGCATCCGCTGCTCTGTCCGAGACCACAGGTCTTGTATCTTTGGTAATGACACCGAGACTTGCAGGATCTTCGCTTCTCCAGCTTAAGATCCTAATGATCGAGCCCGGCAAGGCGCTTGTATTAATGGTGCTTTCCGCGGGCGTTGTTAAGGATAAGGTAGTAAGGATCCCTAACTTCCTTACACCCGAGCAGTTGAAGGAGATCTCCGATTCGGTTGAGAAGAGCCTGAACGGCAAGCCTCTCGATGAGATCACACTTGTTACTCTGGCTACTTCGGTCAAGGAGACAAGGATCCCGGATTCTCTTCTTAATCAGGTCCTGTATGAGACATATACGGCGATCAAGCAGGCTGACAAGCTCGACGTCTTCCTCGAAGGCGAGCATAACATGTTAAAGCTTCCGGACTTCTCTGAGTTGAAGAGAGCCCAGAGCCTTCTCGGCACACTGTCGCACGACGGCATGGTCGCAGGTTATGTAAACGAGATCGAGAAGGAGAAGACGGGCGGCGACGATACTTACATGATAAGGATCGGACAGGAGATTGCACTTGAGGGCCTTGAGGACTGCAGCTTCATAACGACGACATATAAGATCGGGGACACGATCTCCGGCAATATCGGCGTTATAGGTCCGAAGAGAATGGACTACAGCAAAGTAATATCTCAGATTGATTTTGTTCGTTACAAGATCAATGAACAGATAAAAAACATCAACGGATAAAGGGAGGAAATAAGAGTTGATAGACGACGAGAATGATGTTCTTGAATTCCCCGAGGACGAAGAGCCTACGATAGATGATATCGATCAGGATCCCGGGGATGAGGACGAAGAGGCGGAGCTCGAGGCAGGTGCTGATGATTCAGCCCGTATCAAAGAGCTCGAGGACAGGTATGTAAGGCTTTTCGCCGAGTACGACAACTTCCGTAAGAGGACCGCGAAGGAGAAGGAGGATCTTTACTCCAGCGCCGTAGTGGAAGTTACGAAGCAGTGGCTGTCGGTGCTCGACAACATAGACCGTGCACTCGACGCAGCGAAAGTGGCGGCAGCGGAAGACGGAGAGGTCGACGGGACTGAGGACAAGATGCTCCAGGGTCTCGAGCTTATCAAGAAGCAGGCTCAGGATGTGCTTGCCAAGATCAACGTAACGGAGATCGAGTGTGAGCGCGGAACGGCTTTCGATCCTAATCTGCACGAAGCCGTAATGCATACGGAGGATGATTCCCTGGGAGAGAATGAGGTAGCTCAGGTATTCCAGAAGGGTTATATCCTCAAGGACCGTGTGGTAAGACATGCGGTGGTTCAGGTAGCAAACTGATCAAACTATTTATATAAGGAGACAAAGAAATGTACGACATCAGATCTTCACTGGTACCTACAGTAATCGAGTCCTCTTCAAGAGGCGAGAGAGCTTATGATATCTACTCAAGACTTCTCAAGGAAAGAATCGTTATCCTCTCCGAGGAAGTCAACCACGTAACGGCAAGCCTTATCACGGCACAGCTCCTCTTCCTCGAGGCAGAGGATCCCGATAAGGACATTCAGTTCTACATCAACAGCCCCGGAGGATCCGTTACGGACGGTCTCATGATCTACGACACGATGAAGCTCATCAAGCCTGACGTACAGACGATCTGCATGGGTATGGCAGCATCAATGGGTTCCGTACTCCTCGCTGCAGGTACTAAGGGAAAGAGATGCATACTGCCTAACGCAGAGGTAATGATTCACCAGCCTTTGGGCGGCGCTCAGGGACAGGCAACAGAGATCCTTATCGCTGCTGAGCACATTAAGGATACAAGAACAAGACTTAACCAGATCCTGGCTGACGCTTGTAACAGACCGCTCGAGGATCTGATGAGAGATACAGACAGAGACCACTGGATGACAGCACAGGAAGCACTTGACTACGGAATCGTAGACAAGATCCTTGAAAGTAAGAAATAAGAATTTGGAGGAATAATAAAATGGCAAAAGTAATCGGTATTGACCTTGGTACGACAAACTCATGCGTAGCGGTTATGGAGGGATCTGAGACAGTTGTAATCCCTAATCCCGAAGGCAACAGAACAACACCTTCCGTTGTTGCATTTACAAAGGACGGCGAAAGACTCATCGGTCAGGTTGCAAAGCGTCAGGCAGTAACAAATCCTGACGGTACAATACAGTCCATCAAGAGAGAGATGGGTTCTGACTATAAGGTAAACATCGCTGATAAGCAGTACACACCTCAGGAGATCTCCGCGATGATCCTGTCTAAGCTTAAGAGCGACGCTGAGGCTTACCTCGGCCAGCCCGTAACACAGGCAGTTATCACTGTTCCTGCTTACTTCACAGACTCACAGCGTCAGGCTACAAAGGACGCAGGTAAGATCGCAGGTCTTGAGGTTCTACGTATCGTAAACGAGCCTACGGCTGCTTCTCTTGCTTACGGTCTCGATAAGGAAGAAGACCAGAAGATCCTCGTATTCGACTTGGGCGGCGGTACGTTCGATGTATCCATCCTCGACATTTCCGACGGTGTATTTGAAGTTCTTGCCACAGCAGGTAACAACAGACTCGGCGGTGACGACTTCGATAACAAGATCGTTGACTATCTCGTAGAGTCCTTCAAGACTTCCGACGGTGTTGACTTGAGAAACGACAGAATGGCTATGCAGAGACTTCGTGAGGCTGCGGAGAAGGCTAAGATCGAGCTTTCCGGTGTTACATCGTCCAACATCAACCTCGCATACATCACAGCTGATGCTACAGGTCCTAAGCACATGGACATCACTCTCACCAGGGCTAAGTTCGATGAGCTCACAGCTGACCTCGTTCAGAAGACAATGGATCCCGTTAAGAGAGCTCTGTCCGATGCTAAGCTTTCCACTAACGATATCAACAAGATCCTCCTCGTAGGCGGTTCCACAAGAATCCCTGCAGTTCAGGATGCTGTTAAGAATTATTTCGGCAAGGAGCCTTTCAAGGGCATCAACCCTGACGAGTGCGTAGCTATCGGTGCTGCTATCCAGGCTGCAGTTCTTACAGGTGATGTTAAGGGTCTCGTTCTCCTCGACGTTACACCGCTTTCACTCGGTATCGAGACAGAGGGTGGCATCTTCACAAAGATGATCGAGAGAAACACAACTATCCCTGCAAAGAAGTCCATGGTATTCTCCACTGCTGCAAACAACCAGACACAGGTTGACGTACACGTACTCCAGGGTGAGCGTGAGATCGCATCTTACAATAAGTCACTCGGTAACTTCATCCTCGACGGTATCGCACCTGCACCCCGCGGTGTACCGCAGATCGAGGTTACATTCGACATCGATGCCAACGGTATCGTTAACGTATCCGCTAAGGATAAGGGCACAGGCCGTGAGCAGAAGATCACTATCACAGCTTCTTCCAACATGAGTGAGGAAGATATCCAGAAGGCTATCAAGGAAGCTGAGCTCCACGCTGCTGAGGATAAGGAGCGTAAGGAGAAGGTCGACATCAAGAACAAGGCTGAGTCCACTGTATTCCAGACAGAGAAGGCTCTCACAGACTTCGGCGACAAGGTATCCGAGGAAGACAAGGCTCCCATCAACGACGCTCTTGCTAAGCTCAAGGATGCTATCGCAAAGGACGACACAGAGGCTATGAAGACTGAGACAGAGAATGTAAGTAACGTTCTCATGAAGCTCGGCGAAAAGTTCTATGCAGCTTCGGGTGCAGCAGGCGCTCAGGGTGCACCTAATCCCGAGGACTTCGCAGGTTACGGCAACCCCGGTGATGCAGGTGCTGCAGGCGATGCAGGATCCGACGGATTCAAGAGCGCAGGCGGAGACTTCTAAGGAGAAGATTAAGCGATGGCTTCAGGCGATTATTATGATATCTTAGGCGTTCAGAAGGGTTGTTCCGACGAAGAGCTCAAGAAAGCCTATCGTAAATTGGCGAAGCAGTATCACCCGGACTTAAATCCGGGTGATAAGTCCGCTGAGCAGAAATTTAAGGACGTCAACGAGGCATACTCCGTTCTGTCCGATGCTGACAAGAGACGTAAGTACGACCAGTTCGGTAAGGGAGCGGTCGACGGCTCGGGCGGCTTCGGCGGAGGCGGATACAGCGGTTTCGGTGCCGAGTTCGATCCGATGGACATCTTCAATTCGTTCTTCGGCGGCGGATTCGGAGGATTCGGCGGATCGTCTTCTTCGAGAAGAAGGAATGGTCCTACCAAGGGTGCCGATCTTAAGTACGGCATGACGCTCGAATTCATGGAAGCGGCTTTCGGCTGCGAGAAGGACATCACGTTCTCAAGAGAGGATCTTTGTACCTCATGTAAGGGTTCGGGTGCCAAGCCCGGAACTGCTCCCGAGACATGTCCTTCATGTCAGGGAAGAGGACGCATCCAGACGCAGACACAGACGTTGTTCGGTATGACGATGGTAACGAAGGACTGCCCTGCGTGCGGCGGCCGCGGTACTGTAATCAGAACTCCCTGTCCCGACTGTTCGGGTAAGGGCCGCAAGATCACAAAGAGACAGCTTCACGTCAAGATCCCCGCAGGCGTCGACACAGGCGACATGCTCCCGATTCAGGGAGAGGGTGAGCCCGGACGTAACGGCGGACCTCAGGGTAACCTCTACATCGAGTTCAAGGTAAAGAAGCACGATGTCTTCGTAAGACAGGGTCGAAATACTTTCTGCGAGGTGCCGATCACTTTGGGTCAGGCTGCCCTCGGCGGAGAGATCGAAGTTCCTACTATCGACGGACCGATGAAGTACCAGGTCAAGGAAGGCACACAGCCCGGCGATCAGGTGACATTCAAGAGCAGAGGTATAGTAGATAAGAATACGCCTTCCTACAGAGGCGACCACACGGTAAGATTCGTAATCGAGATTCCGACGAAGCTTTCCGAGGAGCAGAAGAAGCTTCTTAAGTCTTTCGAGGCGTCGCTTACGGATAAGAACTATCAGAAGAAGAACTCCTTCTTCGAGAAAGTCAAAAAGATATTCAGATAAGGTGTTCTGATAATGAGATGGGCTGAGTTTACTATCATTACCACAGAAGATGCGTCGGACGCGATATCCGAGATGCTTGCACAGATCGGTGCAGACGGCATTGCCGTTACCGATCCGTGGGAGATAAAAAGGATCATCGATGACCCCGCATCTTTGTCTTATGCAGACGGCGGATTTGTTAATTCCTTAGGCGAGGATGTAACTGTCCGCGCTTACTTCGCGGAGCTCGACGGACTTGTCCGTCTGGGACCCAAGGCGGAGGAGTATGTCGATGAGTTCGACACGACCGCCATCTACGGTAATATCACGGGTTCGCGCGTGACGGTGCAAGAGGCTTTGGAGATTCTGAAGAAGCAGCTCGATAACATCGCGCAGTTCCTTGATATCGGCAAGGGTTTTGATTCCTGGAAGTATGTCGAGGATCAGGACTGGGAGAATGAGTGGAAGAAAGACTATAAGGCTTTCCGTATCTCAGACCGCGTTGTAATCTGCCCTTCGTGGGAGTCCTTTGATGCGGCCCCTTCCGATGTTGTTGTGTCGCTTGATCCCGGATCCGCGTTCGGAACGGGTACGCATGAGACGACTTCAACGTGTGCTAAGTTGCTTGATACTGCTGTTGAACCCGGTCAGAAGATCCTCGATCTCGGTACGGGTTCAGGTATCCTCGCGATCATCTGTAAGAAGCTCGGTGCCGGAGATGTCGATGCAGTTGATATAGATAAGCTCGCGATCGATGTTGCAGTTGAGAACTGTGCGCTCAATGATTGTGCCGATATCAATTGTTATGTCGGCGAGCTCAAGGATGTAAAGGATTCGGGCTACGATATCATCGTCGCGAATATCATTGCTGATGTTATCGCCGCGATCGCTTGTGATATTCCTTCTAAGCTCGCTCCTGACGGCAAGTTCATCTGCTCGGGTATTATCAATACCAAGCGCGAGCGGGTCGAGAAAGCACTAGCCGAGGCGAACTTCAAAGTTGTCAGAGTTGAAGAAAAAAATGATTGGCTAGCATATGAGTGTGTTAAGGCATAACAAGTTTTTTGTTGCTGTTCTAGCCGCGGCTATGTTGTTTACCGGGTGTCGCGGTGTGGCTTCGGAGACTGAATATCCTAAGGTGACGGTCAACGGCTTCGTCGAGGCGATGGAGTCGCTTAATAACCGTTACAGCCTTTTCTACAATGAAGGCGACATGGAATTGCTCGGCGGGATTTACAATAACTACTCTTATTATGCCGAGTTCGAATCCGCTGAAGTGCGCGGAGAAAACCGCGTCGGCTGTAATGTAAAAGTGGTCGAGTTTCAGACGGAAGAAGGCGCGGTGACTGCATATAACTATATGGTCGGTCAGCTGAAGAATATGGCTGAGGACGAAGAGTATGCTGATGTTACTGTCTTCACTGAAGAGGATGCATCCGACCGCAATAATTTCCTGTTCAGAACCGATATGGCAGGGGAGAGCGCTGACCCGATCAATGTCGCGAGTGACTATCGTTATGTCGGGATCTACTGCTATATGAACGTCGTCATGGTCGCCGTCGCAGATTATGATGATTCCACTTATTTCACATCCGACATGGACGAGATCTGCGACACGATGGGATTGTCTAATCCCGCGGATATGAACCGCGATCTGATCTGATTAGTTTTAACTGAATTGTTCCTCGATCATCTTGTCTACAACTCTCATATCAAGAGGTGTTATGGAAGTCTCCATGGTGAGGTATAGTTTGTCTCCGATGGTGTATCCGCTTAATGCGTATTCTCTCATTTTGTTCACGTTCTTCTGTGCATAGCAAGGATCGTCCATTTTACCTAAGTGCTCATAGTAAATTACTTTCCTGTCGCTCATTCTTAAGATAGTGAAGTCGGGATTAACAGTCCTGCTTTTAAGCTCCAGCGGACATTCGTATTTATAAGGGATACCTTTTGCATCAAGTCTTTCGGCGATCAGCATCTCCGACTTCGATCTTACTCTCAGCCCCTTTTGAGTTATGTAGTATGGCTCATCATCACCGAAGCCCTTCTTCTGATAAGGCTTTGCCAGCCACTTGTTCTTGTATTCCTCATCGGGCAGGGTAACCGGACTTATAAGTTGCCTTCTTGCTTCAGGCAGCTTCATATAAACATCTTCTACCGCCGGATCCGGAAAGCGCTTAAGAAACTGATCTATCAGTTTCTTCTCTTCTTGCGCCGCACGGAGGACTTTATTCAGATAAGATTTGTTGGCAAGACCTTGAATTAGTATTCTGTCGTTGCTGTCTATAAGTATTCCGTTGTCTCTTTGTCTCTCACCGACTTTATAATATGAGATGCTTTTACTGTTCTTGTGTATCCTCAATACTCCTGTCGGCATAGTCGGAATGTTCTTCTGTGCATGCTGAATTACCTTGGTAAGAAATGCCTGTCTTATAGTGAGTTTGTTGATTATCTCGTCTTGGTACATGAGGGTATTATAGACCGTCCGGAAGGCGAAAAGGACGCATTCCCGAAAGTTGGGAAAATATACGCGTTTTGGAACGAAAATACTAACATTTATCGGTGTTTGCGGGTTGTGTCCGTGGAATTTTCCAAATGCAGGACGCAAATTGATTATTTGCGAATTAATCCGCGGAAAGTTGTCTTTTCAGGGACGCAAAGTCGCAGAATGATAATGTGTCCGCGCAGCAACGTTCTCTTGACATCAGACCCCGGCTAAGTGTAAATTAAACACCGTAAACCGATGAACGAGGAGTAGTACTCGACGCATCAATCCGGCAAAGAGAGTCGCGGGCGGTGGGATCGCGATACGGAGGGCGAAGATGAATGGACCTCGTGAGGGCGGGCAGGAAATGGCCCGACGGGAACTCTTCCGTTATCAGCAGAGCATGTTTGTCGGAACATGAAATGAGCGGACTGCTACTATAAATATTCACTAAGCAGTCAAATCAGGTGGTACCGCAGTAAATAACTGTCCTGTGTCTCATGGAGGCACAGGATTTTTTATTGCTTCCGACATTAAGAAAGGAGGCCGAAGATGGCAAAAGAACCAAAAAGAATATTTCTGACAGAAGACGAGATGCCGACCAGGTGGTACAACGTTCGTGCGGATATGAAGAACAAGCCCGCGCCGATGCTTCACCCGGGCACACACAAGCCCCTGACACTCGAGGAGATGACACCTATCTTCTGCGAAGAGCTGTGCAAGCAGGAACTCGATAACGATACACGTTACATCGACATCCCTGAGGAGGTTCAGGAGTTCTACAAGATCTTCCGTCCGTCTCCGGTCATCCGTGCATACCAGCTCGAAAAGGCTCTCGGCACACCCGCTAAGATCTACTACAAGTTCGAGGGTAACAACACATCCGGTTCTCACAAGCTTAACTCCGCTGCGGCTCAGGTTTATTACGCTAAGAAGCAGGGGCTTACAAGCATAACGACTGAGACGGGTGCAGGTCAGTGGGGAACAGCGCTTTCCATGGCAAGTGCTTTCTATCACATCCCGCTTACTGTTTACATGGTTAAGGTATCTTACGAGCAGAAGCCCTTCAGAAAGTCCATCATCGAGACATTCGGTGCCGACATTATTCCTTCACCTTCCATGACTACTGAAGTAGGAAAGCAGATCAATGCGAAGTTCCCCGGAACAGGCGGATCATTGGGCTGTGCCATCTCCGAGGCTGTCGAGAAGGCAACACATACTGAGAACTGCAGATATGTACTGGGTTCTGTTCTTAACCAGGTTGTTCTCCACCAGTCCATCATCGGTGAGGAGGCTAAGCTTCAGCTTGCAAAGGTTGATGAGTATCCTGACATCGTTATCGGATGCGCAGGCGGCGGTTCTAACTTGGGCGGTATCATGTCCGCATTCATGAGAGACAAGTTAACAGGCGCTGCCAATCCTGAGATCATTGCGGTTGAGCCTGCGTCCTGTCCTTCAATGACAAGAGGTAAGTTCGCTTATGACTTCGCAGACACGGGTCATGTATGTCCTCTTGCCAAGATGTATACGTTGGGTTCAGAGTTCATGCCTTCACCTTCACATGCAGGCGGACTTCGTTATCACGGTATGTCTCCTATCGTTTCGCAGCTGTACCACGACGGTTACATGAAGGCTGTTGCAGTTGAGCAGACAAAGGTATTCGAGGCAGCTGAATTGTTCGCTAAGACAGAGACGATCCTGCCCGCACCCGAGTCTTCACATGCTATCAGAGCTGCCATCGATGAGGCTCTGAAGTGCAAGGAGTCAGGCGAGGCTAAGACGATCCTGTTCAACCTCACAGGTACAGGCTTCTTCGACATGACTGCTTACCAGGCTTACAACGAAGGCAAGATGAACGACTTCATTCCTACTGATGAAGACCTCGAGAAGGGCTTCGCAAGCCTCCCAGTAATCGAGTAAATATCGCTTACACGCTTCCTTTAAAGGCATTATTTCTGTAAAAATCCGCCTCCGGTTCGGGAAAGAACCGGGGGCAGTTTTAACGATGTTACAAATTTGCTACTGTGAATATTGCCGAAATTCTAGCTATTATATAGTTAAATTGCACCTTGTTAGTGGGTGATTTTTGTGCAAAACTAACAATGAACGTTTTACATTCTAAAAAGGTGCCAATGAAGACTGTCTTAACCATAACCGATTCTGTCGAAGGTACGATCTTTGACTTACTGAGATGTACCGCGACGATCAAGGACTTTGGTCTTGATCCGCTTGCTGTGGTGCCTAGAATTTCCTATAAAGACAATACATCGGAAGAGAACGACGTCTCAGAGATGCTCGATTATGCTTTCAGTGAGTGCGAATTCGCAGCCCTAAGTGTTGGTTTCCTTACGGAACCTAATGTTATCAGATATATCGCGGATAAGTTGGGACAGAACAAATCGGCACCTGTTGTATGCTGTCCTTCGCTTATTTCCGATGAAGGTGAGATTCAGGTCGACGGCGAGGTTTTCGATGCGATCTGCGACGGACTTCTTAAGCACGTAGACCTTCTTGTTGTAAACACAATGGAGGCAGAGGCATTCTGCGGATTCGGCTGCTACGCGAAGAACGATTATCTGAGAGCCGCGAAGAAGATCTTTAATGTCTACGGATGCGGTGTTTTCATCAGGGGAGATGAGAAGACCGACGGGCAGAACGTTTATTTCGACGGTGTTAAGAATCAGTGGCTCGATAACGTTAAGATCAAGCCCGGTTACGAAGATAAGTACAGTTTCCTTACGGCGCTGTCCTGTGAGTATGCAGTCGGCAATCCTGCCAACCTTGTCGCATCATTGGCACTTGAGTTTATCGCGGGCAAGGAGGAGCCAAAGGAAGAACCTAAGGCAGCAGCTCCCGTTGTAAAGGAAGAGCCCAAGCCGGCACCCGAAGTTGCAGAAGAACCTAAGCCTAAGTATCAGGAGGAGCCCGAGGCTGAGCAGGAGGTTAAGACACCTGTTACATCATCTCTTGTTACTCCCGGTAAGTCGCTTCGTGATATTGCAAGATTCATGAGTACACCTGCAACCGACGAAGAGGCTCCTCATGCAGTAACGAGCAATATCGAGAAGAAGCCCGATCCCAAGGGTGAGGTAACGAATCTTGCAAGTTCCAGAATGCTGTTCGACAGCAAGGTAAATAGCTCGATCACGGAACTTCAGGCTCTGAAGGACAGGCTCAATAACCTTAATAAGATCGCTGATTCGGGTAAATAAGCGTGACAAGACTTTTCATGGAGAATGAAGAGCCCCAAGGCGGGTTTATCACTCTCGGTCAGGAAGATTCACATTATATTTCTTCAGTCTTACGAATGAGACCGGGCGAGCAGCTCAAGGTCGTTCTTAAGGACGGCATAGAAGCGCTGTGTGAGGTGCACGACTGCGCGAAAACTGCAGTCACACTCAAGGTTATCGAAACTAAGCAGAATACATCGGAGCCGCCGTACAGGATCACGCTCTACCAGTCCGTATCCAAGGGCGAGAGGATGGAATTAACGATCCAGAAATGCGTGGAATTGGGCGTCGCGAAGATCGTCCCCGTATATTCGATGCGCTGCGTCGTAAGACCGGACGGGAAGAAGGATCCTTCAAGGACTATCAGATGGCAAAGAATAGCGCTTGAAGCCGCAAGACAGAGCGGCAGGGGGATAATCCCCGAAGTAACTGAGCCTGTAAATTTTGATAAGGCTCTGGCGGCTACAAAGGACGCGAGCCTTACTCTTTTCCCGTGGGAAGAGGAGCAGGGCATGACGCTTAAGCAGACGCTCTCGGAAAAGAATAAGGAAGATTTACAAGAGATAGCCGTATTCATCGGCCCTGAGGGCGGTTACGACGAGTCTGAGGCAGAAAAAGCCAGGGAAGCGGGCGCGATCCTGGTGACACTCGGCAAGAGGATACTTCGCACGGAAACTGCGGGCGCCGCGGTACTTGCGATGCTTCTGTATCATTTCGAGCTGTAACAGAAACGTCTCTTTTTATATTAATAAGAGAGTAAGCCTTTGTTTTGTGGTACAATGATGTGTCATTAATAACAAAGGGGCAAATTACTATGTCTGAATCAATTGCAGATATGAAGCGCACTGACATGTGCGGCACATTAAGAGAAAGCGATGTCGGCAAGGAAGTCACACTTATGGGCTGGTGCCATAAGGCCCGTGACCTCGGAGGTCTGACATTTATTACTTTAAGGGACAGAAGCGGCGAGGTTCAGCTCGTTATCACTCCCGAGAGTTCCGATGATATAAGAAGCAAGGCATCCAAGATCAGATCCGAGTTCGTACTCGCGGTCAAGGGTAAGGTCGCATTGAGATCCGCTCCTAACGAGAAGATGCCTACAGGTATGATCGAGGTCAACGTAGACGACCTCCGTATCGTATCCGAGTCCGAGACACCTCCGTTTTACATCGAGGACGACAACACGGCTAATGAGTCTTTGAGACTTAAGTACAGATATCTCGACCTGAGAAGACCCGTCATGCAGAACAACATGATCCTTCGCCATAAGATCGCGAAGTCTGCACGTGACTACTTTGACGAGAAGGGCTTCCTCGAGATCGAGACTCCTATGCTCGGCAAGAGCACACCTGAGGGCGCACGTGACTACCTCGTTCCTTCGAGAGTAAAGAAGGGTTCCTTCTTCGCACTTCCTCAGTCACCTCAGCTTTACAAGCAGCTCCTCATGCTCGCAGGTTACGACCGCTACATGCAGATCGCACGCTGCTTCCGTGACGAGGACCTGCGTGCCGACAGACAGCCCGAGTTCACACAGATGGACCTCGAAATGTCTTTCGTTGACTGCGATGACGTTATGGGTATCACAGAGGGCTTCGTAGCAAGAGTTTTCAAGGATGTTCTCGATATCGACATCGAGCTTCCGCTTAGAAGAATCCCGTGGATCGAGGCTATGGAGCGTTACGGTTCCGATAAGCCCGATCTTCGATTCGGCATGGAGCTTCAGAACATCACAGAGTGGGCTAAGACACTCGACTTCGTTGTATTCCAGAATGCTATTGCAGAAGGTGGTCTTATCAAGGCTGTAGTTATCCCCGGCGGTGCTGCTTTCTCCAGAAAGGAGATCGATGCATTGGGTGAAGTCTGCAAGACATACAAGGCTAAGGGTATGGCATGGGTAGTACCTGCCGAGACACCCCGCGGATCTTTCCTCAAGTTCATGCAGCCTGAGGATATCGCAGCTCTTGCTTCCGCTACCGGCGCGGGTGCTGACGATCTTATCTGCATCGTAGCAGACAAGTTCAAGGTAGTTCATGATGCATTGGGTCAGTTGCGTCTTGCTGCTGCTGACAAGTTGGGACTCATTCACAAGGATGACTTCAAGCTTTGCTGGGTAACGGAGTTCCCTATGTTCGAATGGTCGGACGAAGAGGGAAGATTCATGGCTATGCACCACCCCTTCACATGCCCCATGGATGAGGACTTGGATCACTTGGAGTCCGATCAGGGCAATGTAAGATCCAAGGCTTACGATATCGTTCTTAACGGATGTGAGTTGGGCGGCGGTTCCATAAGAATCCACGACAGAAGCCTCCAGATGAGAATCTTTAAGCTCTTAGGCTTCTCCGAGGAGTCCGCACAGGAGCAGTTCGGCTTCCTGCTTGATGCTTTCAAGTACGGCGTACCTCCTCACGGCGGTCTTGCCATCGGACTCGACAGATTCGTAATGCTCCTTACAGGTGCAGGTTCGATCAGAGAAGTTATCGCTTTCCCGAAGGTTCAGACATCTTCCGATCTTATGACGGATGCACCTTCTCCTGTTGCCGTAGCGCAGCTTGAGGAGCTCGGCATCGAAGTAAGTTCTTCCGAGTCTGAGGCGGAGGAGGACAGCGAGAATCTCGTAATGGATTAAAAACATAAAAAGGGAATAGAGAGAATGAGAAGACACGATAAGAGTGAGGATGCAGAGGTAAAACCCGAGAATAAGAAGCAGGAGATAATCACTGCTGCTCTTGACTGGCTTATAGCAATCGCTGTGGGCGTACTCGTGGGTATCGTTATGGTCATCTTTGTAGTACAAAGAGACAACGTTTACGGTGACTCGATGGTGCCGACTTTAAGATCCGGCTACATCGTAATGACCGATAAGGTATCGACTTATTTCGATAATTTCGACAGAGGGGATATCGTCATCCTCGACGGCGAAGATATGGAAGGATACAACCACGAAGAGTACCTCATCAAGAGGATCGTAGGTCTTCCCGGCGAGACCGTAAGGATCGCGGATGGTCACGTCTATATAAGAGAAGCGGGTGCCGCTGACTTCTATATTCTCGATGAGCCCTATCTTCCGGAAGGCATTGAGACTTACGTAATGAGCTGGGGCCTCGAGAGAGGATATGATGAGATTACTCTCGGCGAGAACGAGTATTACTGCCTCGGAGACAACCGTCCGGTAAGTAACGACAGCCGTAACTTGGGACCGTTCACGGACGACCGCATCAAGGGCATTGCCTTCATTATCATCTATCCGTTCAATGCGATCTCATTTCTCTGATATTAATAGGTGAAGATGGAAAGACAGGAACTGATAAGAAATTTCTGCATAATCGCGCACATCGATCACGGTAAGTCGACTCTGGCTGACCGTATCATCGAGCACACGGGCGTAGTCGAGAAAAGAGACATGATGAGCCAGATCCTCGATAACATGGATATCGAGAGAGAAAGAGGCATCACGATCAAGTCCCAGGCGACGAGAATGCAGTACAAAGCCCAGGACGGCAACACATATACGCTTAACCTTATCGACACTCCCGGACACGTCGACTTCAACTACGAAGTAAGCCGCTCTCTTAAGGCGTGCGACGGCGCGATCCTTATCGTCGATGCATCGCAGGGCGTTGAGGCTCAGACGATGGCAAATGCGTATCTCGCAGTCGATGCAGACCTCGAGATCCTGCCGGTTATAAACAAGATCGACCTTCCCGCGGCACGCCCCGAGGAAGTGCGTCAGGAGATAGAGGACGACATCGGACTCGACGCTTCTTATGCGCCTTTGATCTCTGCGAAAAACGACATCAACATCGACGAGGTGCTCGAGGGTATCGTAAAGTATATACCTGCGCCTCATGATCCGGAGGATGAACCTTTTCGAGCTTTGGTAGTAGACTCGAAGTACGACCCGTATAAGGGCGTAATCGCTTCCGTAAGAGTGCGCGCAGGCTCGATCAAGACGGGCGACACGATCCGCATGATGCACACGGGCAAGGAGTTCGCGATCACCGAGCTTGGCTACTTCCATCCCGGACAGTACGTGCCCGCGAAGGAGCTTCTTGCAGGCGAAGTAGGATATATCTGTGCGTCTATCAAGTCCGTATCCGATACGGCTCCGGGCGACACGATCACATCCGCGGCGAACCCCGCATCCGAGCCTCTTACAGGCTACAAGGGCATACAGCAGATGGTTTTCTGCGGTATCTATCCCGTGGACGGTGCGCGTTACGGAGACCTTCGTGATGCGCTCGAGAAACTGCAGTTAAATGATGCTGCACTCTCGTTCCAGGCAGAGACTTCCGCGGCTTTGGGCTTCGGCTTCAGATGCGGATTCTTAGGACTTCTTCACTACGAAGTAATCGAGGAGAGACTCGAGCGCGAGTTTAACCTCGACCTTATCTCGACGGCGCCTTCCGTTATCTACAAGGTACACAAGACAGACGGCACCGTGCTCGAGGTCGACAACCCGACCAACATGCCGGACCCTGCTGAGATCGACTTCATGGAGGAGCCTATCGTATTCGCGGACATCATTCTGCCGAAGGAATTTGTCGGCAACATAATGGAGCTGTGCCAGAACAGGCGCGGCGAGTATGTCGATATGAAGTATCTTGACGAGAGCCGAGTAGTGCTCCGCTACAAGATGCCGCTTAATGAGATCATCTACGACTTCTTTGATGCACTGAAGTCGAGAACAAGAGGATACGCGTCACTCGATTACGAGATGGCGGACTACCAGCAAAGCAAGCTTGTAAAGCTCGATATCCTGCTTAACGGCGACCCCGTTGATGCACTGTCTTTCATCGTTCATGCCGACAAGGCTTACGAGAGAGGAAGACGTATGGCGGAGAAGCTTAAGGAGAACATCCCGAGGCAGCAGTTCGAGGTTCCGATACAGGCGTGCATCGGTGGTAAAATAATAGCCAGGGAGACAATCAAGGCGTTCCGTAAGGACGTTACTTCGAAGTGCTACGGCGGTGATATCTCCCGTAAGAAAAAGCTTCTCGAGAAGCAGAAGGAAGGCAAGAAGAGAATGCGCCAGGTCGGCTCCGTAGAGGTACCGCAGGAAGCATTCATGAGCGTCCTGAAGCTTGACGAAGAATAAAAAGAAGTAAGAGGAAGGAATAGAGTATGAAAAGAAAGATCCTTTTGACAATGGCACTTATCGCAGCAGTAGCAGTAGCAGGCTGCGGCGGTGAAGAAGCACAGGAGACAGTCGCTGTTGAGACACAGGCTCCCGTAATCGAGACACAGGTTCCTGCTCCGACAGAAGAGCCCCTGGGACCCATCCTTGCCGGTGATACACAGGCACAGGCTCCTGCAGGCGAGCCCGGCGCGGACACAGGCGCTTTCCCTACAGGTGTACCTCTTAACGAGGCTTCATATCAGGAGTTCACAGAGCCCGTCATGTATGAGGTAATAGAGGACTGTATCACATGGTCCGGCAACGATGTTCAGACATCCGGCGGCGACCTCGTCCAGGGCAGCATCGTAACAGCGGTTGCCACAGACGGCAATTACCTGATCCTCGACGATCAGAGAGTAGTTGAGTCTTCTCATCTGCAGGTGTTCCAGTAATAGTTCCGGTTATTAGTGTTTAATGTTAAAGTCGCGGTCCGGCGGGGCCGCGATTTTTTGTTGTTACGGGTTAACGATACCTTAATATATTGTTCACGTTGTGGACAGACGGGTTGCATATAATTCTCATAGGAATTTGATTATAAGGAGAATTTGTTATGGACTACAGATCTATGGTCAACCCGACTTTTCTTACGGCAAAGTCTACACTTTATATGCTCGCGGCGGCGGGCAACGAGGATGCCAAGAAGGTAATAGAGGCTCTCGGTACACAGGATGTAATGAGCGCGGATTCCCAAAAGAATGAGGGAGAGAAGTCTCCGATGTCTGAGGCGGACAGTAATGCTTTTCTGGCGGGCGTCACACTCGCTGTTGAAGCCCGTTACGCGGCGCTGTCACACTATATAAACTCCAACGGTGTTAAGAATCTTCTCGATATAGCATGCGGGTACACTCCTCGTTCAGTATATTGCAGTAAGAACGGAGTCGATTATGTCGGCGTGGACGTTCCGGTAGTTGCAGAGGAGCTGCAGAAGTTCGCAGCCGAAGCGGGGATCGTAAAATATCATCCCGTATATGTCGGAGGAGATGCGACGAACGAGGCTTCGCTTAAGGCAGCCGCGGATAATCTTGACGGTGAGATTCTGATCTCTTGTGAAGGTCTTACCGGCTACCTTTCGGCAGATGAGGCGGATCAGTTCTTTAACGGTATCAGGGAGCTTCTTAAGGAGCACGGCGGCGCGTGGGTAACGTCTGATTTCGGCGTGGATTATGAGGCTTTTGCCACAGTCAATATGACAAGTCCAGATGCAGTTAAGATCTACCGGGAATCCAAGAATAAGTCCATGAAGGCATTCAATGTCTATAATGACGGCGTGTCGTACTGGGACGAGGACAAGATTACGGCGTTCATTAATGATCACGGTCTTCTTGTGGAGAAGCTGCCGTTCTATTATGAAGGCGAGGATCTTAATATCTTAAGTCCGCTTCCGGAGCCGTGGAAGGACAGTTTCATGAATCTTCTTAAGTCTTCGACAGTTTGGAAGATGACCGTGGATCCCGCTTTTAAGGGTGAGACGGCAGTTGAGGGTGCAACCGAAGTCGATAATCTCAAGATCGATTACGTTAAGCACGGTGGCGTGCTCGAGTGCAAGATCAAGGGTCGTATCGACACGATAAGTTCGCCTGCGCTGCTTGAGGTTTTTGATAAGAATTACGACGGCATTCACAAGATCGTGATCGACGGCACGGAACTTCAGTACGTTTCTTCCGCGGGCTTGAGAGTTATGCTGATGGCGGTTAAGAGGCTCGGCGACGGATCTGTCAGCATCGATAATGCGTCGGATGAAGTAAAAGAGATCTTCGATACGACAGGCTTCAGCGAGCTGATAATATTTAATTAAACTAAGGAAGAATTGTTATGGCGATAACAGCAAATGAAACAGACGGGAATCTCGTTATCAGCCTTGAGGGGCTTTACTGAGGATGAGATCAGGCTGATCTGGGACGTATACCTTCGAAGCTATCTTGAGACCGATGATGGGGATAAGCTCGCTGCTGCCGAACGCCAGATCTCAGCGGTGTCTGCGGCAAGATCGCTGTTCGCATCAGTCTTCGTGCCCGGCGTGATAAGCCCCGAGAGACTTGAAGTTCTTAAGGGCATTGCTTTATCAAATGTTGACGAAGGTGTGGAGCCGATCGTATTCTGATACCCTGAGTGTTCTGAAATGAGCTTTATCCGTCACGGCGATCCTGATTATGAGAAGGACGATCTGACGCCGGCAGGTGTGGTGCAGGCGGGACTTGTCGCGGAAAGATTGCGTGACGAAGGCATCGAAGAGATCTGGACTTCGTCTCACGGTCGTGCGGTTAATACCGCGAAGTTCACTTCTGATCTGCTCGGGCTTCCGTTCAAGTCCGTTGATTTTATTCGTGAGGTCACTTGGGGCAGCAGGGACGGCGAGCCCGTATATGCGGACGGGCACCCGTGGGACATAGCCGACGAGATGGCGGTGCAGGGGATGAACCTGAACGATCCCGCTTGGCGCGATAATCCTTACTTTAAGAACAACACCGTACTTAACTCTGTGGATACCATCGAGACCGGGATCGACGCGTGGCTTGCGGATCACGGATACGTGCGCCGAGGTTTGTACTACGATCACTTGGTTTCTGAAGACCGCCACCGGACAATTGCAATGTTCTGTCACGGCGGGTCGATGAGTGCCGCGATCGGTCATATAATGAATCTTCCTTTCCCGTACTGCTGCGCGATGCTTCATATGAATTTTACGGGCGTCACGATTCTCAGGTTTGATAAAGGGCTTGGGGCGTGCAAATTACCGTGTCTGGAGCTTGTTAATGATGTTCGGCACTTGCTTTAGTGCACCTTATTTGTAAATACAGGAAAAAGTGCAATGAATAGTCGTTTTCGTTGCACTTTTATTCATTTGATGAAAATAGGTGCAAGGATTTCCGAATATATTGCACTTAATTCCCGATTGCAAAATTAGGTGCAACAAAGCACTAATAAAATTGCACCTTTTCGAGCAGGATAGAAAAAGGTGCAAGACGGCACACCGGAGGCAGCTTATTGGTATAATGAAGGTCGTCAAAATGTGATGGGGATCTTCAATGAGCAATAAGAAACTTTGTATAATCTCGCTTCTGTGTAATTTTGTGCTGCCGCGGCTGTTGCTGCGTGGGTGTTTGCTATCATAGCGAGAGTGAAGTATAAGAGCAAGTTCAGCCTCGTGCTTATCATCATATACAGTGTCCTGTTTGTATTATGGCTCCCCGGCAACGCGTTGATTCTATTGTTATACATAGACTCGAACTTCTGATTAGGTTTATCTTCCGTTGCATAATAAGTGATCGATAATTATAATTATTAGGCTCGCGGGTGTGATGGAATTGGCAGACATGCCAGATTTAGGTTCTGGTGAGCGATCGTGCAGGTTCGACCCCTGTCACCCGCACCAAAAGGTGATTCGAGATGATCGTTTCACCTTTTTTGTTTGTGTGAATGCGCACAGTTTGTTGGTGTTGAGGAATGTTCACAAACCTTTAATATTTCCAATATGACAGGAATCTAAAATATAAGTATTGGTTTATATAAGGTGGTAACTCAGTATGCAAGAGAATTACGTTTTGGTTCAGCAGGGATTCAGGATTTTGTTATCGGCGATGTCCGGATATATCGGACAGACTATGTCAAAAAAGTACAGTACCGGTTGGTGGAGAGAAGTACTATATTCCGTGCCCAATCCCGGTGATCTTCCGAGTACAGGTAATTATTCATCTCTTGTAGATTCTCTCGATATATTAAATTGTCTTCAGATAATTGATAGAAAGTGGGCTGAGCTTTATATAGATAAGCTTCCCAAGGACTGCCGAACATGGGCGATTGAGTTAAAAGGTGTACGTAATGCGGTCTCCCACATCGGTCAGCAGGACATGGAGCAGCCAGATGCCGAGCGTGCACTTAATACAATGGAGCTTCTTTGCAGGGTGATAGATCCTGAGAGTGCAGACGAGATAAATAAGATTTACAAGGAAGTCCGTTCCAGAGCGGATGACAGCAGGCCGGTAGTAGCTTATACAGGTCTTGCACAGCCTGAGTCGGATTCCAAACGAGGTCCATTGGCAGAGGGAAGCCTTCTGAAGCTTGACGGTTCAGATAAGGTTCAGAAGACCACGATGACAAGAAAGATAACCTATGGCGGTAAGACTGTTGTATATCCAGTTTACAAGGTTCGTTTGGACTGTCTGTATTACAATGATCAGAATGACCGTATTGCCACATGGATTACACAGTATGAGTCAGATAACGGTGAGAATTCACTGACAGAACTTAACAAGAGTACTTTCAACAGCATTATTGAAAGCTTCATATACGACAGTAATTCTGATGCTATAGACAAGACTCAAAAGAATATTTCAATGGTCGGGCAAAGAGAACCCGGTGTTACGCTTGCGGACGGCCGTGTCGTCGACGGCAACAGACGTTTCACTTGTCTGAGAAGACTTCAGAGAGAAGACAGTGAACCTCTTTACTTTGAAACCGTAATAATGGACATGGATATCCTTGAGGACAGGAAGCAGATCAAACTCTTGGAACTTGCCATTCAGCACGGTGAGGAGAAGAAGGTTGATTATGATCTGATTGACTATGCTATCGGTACTTACAGAGATACAGTCCAAACTAATCTGCTTACGGTGGAAGAGTATGCGGCCAGTGCCAATGAACCGGTATCCGAGGTTAAGAAGAGAATCGAGATAGCGGGTATCATATGTGAATTTCTTGAACATCTGAAACTGCCGGAACAGTATCATGTGGCAAGAGATTATCAGGTTTACAGCGTTTTCCAGGAAATGATGGCGCCTTTGAATAAGCTCGAAGGCGATGATAAGGCTACCCTTAAGACAATTGCTTTCAATAATGCCATGATGAAGGCAATACCTGACCAAAGGAAGTTTATCCGTGATATAAAGAATTTGGTTAATACCGGTACATATAGTGAGTATTTTGAAGAGCAAAAGCAGATATCTGAAGTTATCAAGGAAAGATATGATGCTGTGGAAGTGCACGCTAAGCCTGATGTAGACCGGTTTGCTGAAGAGAACTCCGATATAGCAGATGATCTTAAAGCTTCGATGGAGAGGGCTTTGCTTAAGACCCGTGAACAGGTTATCAAGGACAAGCCTGTAGAGAATGTTTCCAAATGTATCAATCTAATGATGGATATTGATCCGCGTCTGTTTGGCAAGATGGAAGAGGATGACAAGGAAGAGTTTAAGGCCGGATTGGATGAACTGACAAAGATAGTGGAATCATTCAAATCAGAACTTTAAGGTGAGTTATGGACGTTAAACTTACATCTATAGACGATATCGGATTATCTACCCGTTCATCAAATGCGTTGCACCGTGCTGGGGCTCATACTGTCGGTGATATGCTGAAGTATAACGAAGAGTCTCTTCTTAAAATCAGAAATCTTGGCGCTAAAGCGGTGGAGGAGATAATAAAGAAGATTGATGAATACAATGCTCTTGCTTCAGAAGATTCGAATTCTGAAGAAACTTCTGTTGAGATCTTTGTTCCTGAAGATTTTGATGCGTGGCTTACTGATTCTGTAAATCGACAGTTGTTTGTAGATTGGCTCCAGGAGAAGGATACACGAGTAGTTGCTCTGGAATTGTTGTCGCCGAGGGCATATAACCGATTGATGCTTTCCGGATATACGAAGATATATCAGATAGCTTTCTTGTCAGCAGATAATCTAATGATGATTTCCAATATGGATATGGTATCGGCATCTGAAATCGAGCAATCCGTGGCTCGATATATAAGGTCGGTAAAAGCTGAATTCTTTGAGAATCTCGCTGCGACGAGTAATGTAGTTGATTCGCCTAAGACTATCTCAGACTATCTCAAGATAAAAGAGTATCGGTTAAGAATAAAGGAATTTGCATTGACAAATGATATCACGCTCGAAGAAATGATATTAACAACAAGAGCAAAAAACAGGCTCGCGGCAGGTGGATGCAAAAATATAAGCGATATAGTAACTCTTGGTCATTCTGAATTGGTTCAAAAATACAAGACGGGAGCCGGTACTGCGGATGAAATCTTAGGTTGCATACATGAGTATCTATCTGATAACGAAAGCAGAATAATGGCTTATTTATCAGGAGACGTAGAATCGTTGTATGATGATGACACCATAAAGAAGATGATTCTCAATCTTTATAAGTATGCAGGGTTCAAGGGTTTGAGCCTTGACGATTTTATATCCTTGTTAAATTTACCCGAGCAGATATCAGTTGATCGTATCAAGAAGGTTATAGGTCAATTGATTGCTGATAAGAAACTTGTTAGCGCCCAGTGATTTTAGCCACTCCCGCGCTCATCGATTTTAACCAATTTCAGCTCATGTAAAATAGCCAACACATCAGCTGATACTTAGATTATGTTAGCGCCGGGCATATTTAGCC